>Ga0325405_1000793_pt1 | contig 30835 bp, 16 predicted proteins | sample PopdelMetagenome_21_FD_205663 | JGI IMG/M metagenome (GOLD analysis project Ga0325405, IMG submission 205663) | Populus deltoides microbial communities from Bellville, Georgia, United States - Xylem-Control-R2 | ecosystem: Host-associated > Plants > Phyllosphere > Stem > Wood/Secondary xylem... | reverse complement strand
GCCAGGCTAGTTGCAAAAGGGTATACACAAACTTTTGGGATAGACTATCAAGAAACATTTGCTCCAGTTGCTAAGATGAACACCATTCGAATTTTGTTTTCTCTATCTGCTAATCTTGGATGGTGTAGGCAGCAATATGATGTAAAGAATGCTTTCTTACATGGGGAGTTGGAAGAAGAGGTGTTTATGGATCCACCACCAAGGTTCAGTCACTCTCTACTTCCCAACCAGGTCTGCAGACTAAAGAAGGCTCTCTATGGACTAAAACAGTCACCTAGAGCTTGGTTCGAAAGGTTCACACAAGCCATGGTGTCAATGGGATATCAACAAAGTCAAGGAGATCATACTTTGTTCATAAAACACTCCATTTCAGGGAGAGTTGCTATTCTAATTGTTTATGTTGATGATATTATAATAATAGGTGATGATCTTGTAGAAAGGGATATATTGAGAAGAAGACTTTCTGTAGAATTTGAAATCAAAGAGCTGGGGAAGCTGGAATATTTTCTTTGTATAGAAGTAGCACATTCAACAAAAGGGATTTTTATCTCTCAACAGAAGTATATTCTGGACCTTCTAAAGGAGACAAAAATGGTAGACTGTAAACCATGTGAGACACCTATTGACCTAAAGCACAGACTTGACAATGATGAGGAAGGAGTCACAACTAACAAGGGACAATACCAAAGGCTAGTTGGTAAGCTGATCTACTTAGCCCACACTCGTCCAGACATTGCCTATGCAGTGAGTGTGATGAGCCAATTCATGCATAACCCGAAAGATTCACACCTACAAGCAGTTTATAGACTTCTTAGATACTTAAGTCTACCCCTGGAAAAGGAATCTTGTATAAAAAACATGAGAATCTGAAACTTGAATGCTACACAGATGCTGATCATGCCGGTGACTTAACAGATAGAAGGTCAACATCAGGTTATTGTACTCTGTTGGGAAGAAATCTTGTGACATGGAGAAGTAAAAAACAGAATGTTGTTTCAAGATCATGTGCAGAAGCAGAATTCAGATCAATGGCACTTGGAATTTGTGAGTTACTATGGATAAAGATTATCCTAGAAGATTTAAGAATCAAATAGGAAGAACCAATGAGATTGTATTGTGATAATAAGTCTGCCATTGGAATAGCACACAATTCAGTACAACATGATAGAACTAAACATGTGGAAGTGGACAAACACTTCATCAAAGAAAAAATAGAGTGGACTGATTTGCATACCTTATGTGCTTACTGGGGAACAACTTGCTGATATACTTACTAAAGGTGTGTAGAATCCTTCATTTAAAGGTATCTTAGACAAGCTAGGAATGAAGAATCTCTTCCATCCAGCTTGAGGGGGAGTGTTGAAGATTCTGAAGAAATTAAGGCAGATTTGAATCTGATCTGAACCTGATTTATGGGAAATGAATATAGAAAGCCAGATTTTCTTTCCCATAAATCAGGTCCAAATAATAACACCTATTTATGTGTAGTTAATAGCCTTCCTAATATAGATTTGTAGATGTTGTATATAATGAGGAATATATTCTAAAATAAGATTGAGAAGTAAGAATTCAAGAATTCTCCACAAACCTTAAATAATAGCATGCTCCATTAGAAGTTTCAGTTTTTCATATTTAGTCTGTTGCAATTACTCTGATATCACTCTTTATGTTCATATATCTTATATAAAACAACATTGGTCAAAGGGAATGGATCATACCGATGATTTTCTTGCAAGTTTTGCAGTTGCTGTCTCAACATTGCCGCCTCCCTATGCCAGAACTAGCAAATATAATGCGCAATTTAGTGGAATTGCTAACTTTTGTGGTCAACATGCATACACCAAAATGAAGAGTAATTGGATTCTATTGTTACGAAAACACATCTGAAGAGAAATAGATAAAAAAAACATCTATCTGTTTCAAGGCTGAGAAGCCACTCTCTGATCTCCATGTAATGGTTATGATTTATTACACCATGTTTTTTCTTTTCCGCGTCTGATGACCATCCCCTTCTGATATCAATGTAGCTCTCCCCCAATATTTCTCTATAAAACTAGGAAGTGTTTTTTTTGTTTACTATCTTCACGCAAATGTGCTTCAAGATGACATTTATTGTTCTTGCTACTGATAAAATGTCTTATGAGTTCTATCTTCACGCATATGGTCCCAATCCTGGATAAAGGACAGAAATGGTCCCAATCCTGGATAAAGGACAGTTGCAGTTAGCAGAGGTCCAGTGTAAGATATGTAGCTACACCTTATAACTTGAATCAATCAATTAAGGCTTGGCTGTGTTGAGTTCATATGCTTTATGATAATTTTTGACATAATACATATTTATCTATTCAGGTGGTTATATTTATTTAATCAGTTGTTTCATGCTTTGCCTAAGCCTGAATACATGAATGCTGTCATATAATGTGTGTTTATCCTGCTAATTTATAACAGATAATACAAGGCTGATTTCCTGTCAATAGTTTGAAGCTTAATGAAGTACTCTTCATTGGTATGAACTGAACTTCAATATTAGTTGATTTTGCTGCACGATTTTGGCATTTCATTTTCCTGTTGCTTTTAACTTGGAGGATATCTATAGTAGACAGTACATTCATGCAGCGAACACCAGGCATTCCCATTGTCATTTTCTATTTTTTTTTCTATTTTTTTTTTGTATTTATTATGTGCTAAAATATCAGAATCCAGTTGAGAAATATAATTGGTTTCTGTTCGTCATCCCTAAGTCATTTTGGACTCAAAAAATTGATATGTTATTTCCTTCAGCAATATTAGAACTGGGAACTATACTGGTTTTGTAATTTGCGACAATTTTTTACTTTCATGTTCAAATGGCTCTTTGCCTCTTTGCAATCATATCAAAGGCCATGTACTAGATGTGGCACATCTTATCTGTAGTCTGTACAACTGTATCTTCAGTTCCATTCTTTATAGCCTCATTATGCCTGATACTTTCTTTAGTTAGATAATTAGATTGCCCATGTTAGTTCACATATACTGCAGATAAATTACCAGAAACATTAAGATTTTCTTACTTTATTAACTCCTTTTGTGAAACAAAATATCTCAACCCTTGGATGTCATAATGCTATGTTTGTAAGTATAGCTCGCACAATAGGTGCAGACTTTTAGCTGAAATACAAAATTGTTAAATACAGTATCTTTTATTGTAAACAAAAAAGAAAAGAGAAGAAAAGATCTGTATTTGTTGCTCCTGTTGGTAATAGCATTGTTTAAAGTAGCAAAAGCAAAGTTCAACATAATGATTGTATTTGAAGCTATCTTTGATGAAAATGCAACGTTGAAAAACTAGAGATGTGTAAGCTGTTTCTCTGAAGTAGAAGTAGTCAATCAAAATCTACATATTCTTTTTAATGCATACCCAAGTTTTATGTATAAATGTGGCAAAAATAAGGCAAATCAAATTTTGTTAGAAGTCGTAAAATCTAAATTCACTGGGTACTGAAATACCTTGAGTTCTGAGGTTGGGTTGCCCATTAGATGATGCACCTCTTTTGATTTGTTGTATCGTTCAATGACTGATTTCATGCTGCAAGAGCAGATTTATATTGCATCAGGGATGGGTGCCGTGTTCTATGTGAATGCTTTCTAATAACATTTAAGAACAAAATGTATGGAATCACCGCAAGGATAATTTCTCGACGAAGCAGAATGGACACATTTAAACTATATCATTCATGTGTGGATGAAGTCATTTGAGTTGTCCTGGCTATAGGAGTTTGAGCTTCCAGTGGAATATCCATAAAGAAAATCTAGTCTGCAAGTGGATAGCAATTGGAGCACCATCTCAAGATAAGTTTCCAATCCTTGTTTAATTTGATGCAGGGTTTGATGTTGATAGATCTCATGTCAGTTTTAACTATTCATTCTTTTATGGGGTGGAAAAGGGAAGCTCACTTCCTATTGTACTCTCTTCCCTCTTCATTATTTTTCTTCGTTTGACACTGTCAAGAATTGTGTACCGATGAAATGTGTATAACAAACTACTTGCAATCATTTATTGTATGATTGTGCAGAAAGCGTAGACTTGCTATGTTTGGAAATTTATAACATGAATTCTAATATTTTGGAAATTAATTAGGTGAAAATCCATAATTTTATGGTCTTGTCTTCAGTACTTAGAAAAGCTGTGGCAGCATCCTTAGGAGTTTAAATTATGTGGATTGTTGGTTCAATAGAATTTATAAGGCCTATGTGAGGTTTAGGGCTAGACCAAGGCAATTCTAAGGAGAGATGAAAGAAGAAAATATCTGTTGGAAAATGGCAAGTAACTGACATCTGAAAATGCGCAACTATGATGTTCTTACACTCATTAACAGCAGATAGACTCCCATGATGTTCTTGCACTCATAACAGCAGATAGACTCCCCAGTTTTCAACTTCTTGAATTGTTGACTCTCTCCATTCACAGAAAGAAGGGACACCTTCCAAACTACTTAATAATGAACAGCTTTGACTCCTCTCTGCGGATGCACAAGGTCGTGGAATTTTGCTGCTTCCATAGTAAAATAGCAATATTTGAATACTGCTAAAGGTTATTCGTGAGCTTTATACAAATTAGTAAGATGAAGCTTTGTTCTTAAATGCTGCATATCTGGAGCTTCATTTAGAGTACTTATCCCTTCCTGACAATTTTGTAGCCATATGTTGTGAAAACGATATTATCTGAGTTCTGTATATTGCTTCCCCTTGACGTGTCTTCATTAGGGTGATTGACATCTTACAATAACATTGTGGTCAACCTCTCTAATACACTTTCCAGATCTCGACAGTTTCAAGTAGAGCAAATACATGGATTACAGCCACCCGCCCACCCCCAAAACCAAGATAAACGTAGTTATCTGTAATCTCATCTTGTTTGTTAGATCCTATTATTGATACATTGGAGCAACTAAAGCATGTCATCTCGGATCTGTAGGAGTCCTTCAATTAAGTCCAAGAGCTAACCAAGAGTGGATGAAGAAACTTGAGGTTGGATATATAAACAGAATTAAATTAGACTGGAGTAGAAGATGACCAAATCACAGCAAGCAAGCTCTTGTCGATATCCTAGTTGTTGATGCTGTGTTAATATTATTTACTAAAGGAGAATGAGCAGCTGTCTACTATATATATATATTTTCAGTATCTAAACCTGATATTTGACTTCTGCTATCTGAAACTTCTGACAAACACATTGATTATAAATTAAATAAGTTTTACATGAGGTATTTGGAGATGAAAAACTCAAGATTTGGAGATTTGACAAACCAATATTGACATTTATTATGAATGTTTTCGATAAAAAAAAAAAACATGGAAAAAGATTATCAAAATTGAGAACGGAGATTGATGTTGGCTCGAATTAGTTCAAAGCATTTCTAGGAAAGAGAGGGTGCTTCTAGAGTTTAATTATAAACTTAACCATGTCTCCTCTTTGACTCCTAGTTAGCATGAGATATTGAGAGTCTCTGGCACACCATGTGTTTTCACGAAAGATGAATGGATTATGTTGACTTGAAACTTTTACTTAACTGATGTCAGTTTTTTCAGTTTAGAAATTTATTTTTTCTATTAAAATGAAATTATTTTTAATTTCTTGTTTAAGTAATATTAAGGTTTTCTAGTTCTTCAATATAAAAGGTTGTGATAACTTTTTGATAAATAAAACTTGGATAAATAAAAATTAAAAATACTTTGAGTGTCTCATAATGTTTTTTTTTATTTTATTTTTGTGAGTTAATTTTGACTTAAATTCTGTTAGTCTATGAAAGTTTTAACAAATTTTATTATTCTTTGCTGTCTGTTGTATCTGTTAGTATCACAATCATTTATAGTGATTTTTGTTGTGTGCGGTTTAATTATTATGGTTAGAGTTTGCATAGAAGAGCGTGTTCATGGTGGAGTTGAATGGTTTCAGACTAAGAAGGCTTTGTTTAAAAGATGTTATATTAGATGTTTTCACAATGTATGATGAGTTTTGGTTGAGGAGGTTTTGCTCTAAAAACAATTTAAACTCAATGATAGGTTCTCTCCAAACTAAGAAAAATGATGTAAGAGCTTCTTTTAAGAAAATAAATATTTTTTCTTATTTATTTTTATTTCTTCTTGTTTAGTTTATGAATTGTATTTTATTTTTAAAAATAATTTTTCAGTTTTTATTTCTCAATTTCAATGTTATTAGACTTTTCTGATGTTTCTATTTTATTTTTCTAACACAATATTAATTACTAGAATTTTTTATTTTTTTATATAAAATTTATAATAGCCTTTTGATAGTGATTTGGAAGAGATCTCCTAAAAAGTCTCTAGTGCTAATTTGGACCACTTTCTATCATTTTTCTTTTGCTGAGTGGCATGCATTTTCACGGTGCTTGTTTTTCCAATTATGAAGCATGGCTAAGCGATCTTACTTATATTGGGCCTAGCACCCAAGTAGTTTAGCTAATAGTGGGCCAAGAAATATTGAATGGTGATGTGGGTGGAGGTTTTCAAGAAATACAAATAACCTCTGATTTTTTTTTTTTCAGATTTGGAGAGCATCTAAAATAACTAGTGAATTATAATTGTATTCTACTACAATTGATGCATTAGTCTTTACAGCTTTAATGTTTTTTGTTGGATGGTTCCATTTACCATAAAGTTACTCCAAAATTGCCTTGAAACAAGACTTGAATGAATAAAGATTAAATATTTTAGATTATTTGTAATTATTTTTTTTAATCTTTTAAAAGTTTTAACTTGTAATAAATTTTGTTATTTTTCTTTCCCAACCACATCAATCAATAGAGACGGATGCAGGAGGTTGTAAAAATTATTTTTTTCCCTGCCTCTCCCTTGAATAATTATAAATTTCAGCCCTAAAATTAGTAAGTTTTAACTTTTGCCACCTCTAAATTTTTGTTTCTAATTTGGCTGTTTTGTGGCTCCGCCCCTGCACGTCAAGAACTAGGTTTCTATAGAGGAGCTCTTTTTGCATTGAACCTGAACTTTTTTATCCATACGCTTGTTGGATTTTATCTACAAAAAGTGTCTCTCTTCGAGAGATGTTGCCTCTACCTTGTTGGGGTCCTACCTAACTCTTGGCCTAGAATTAAGCTCGATGAGTTTGATCAACAAAATATTTCTCTTAGGCAGAGAGGTTGTGCCTGGAGTTTATAGTCAACTCAATTTGACTCTTACATAATATATCTGTATTTTTTTTTAATTAACATGAATGTTTGGATGAGTTTGTATAAATCTTAGCTAATTTTATTAATAATTATACTCTTTTACTTTTACTTTTGGAAGGTAATTTGATGATGATGCAATGAAGTTGGTACGTTGTGTATTTTAATTCTGTTATAAAATACGTATATCCATGCAAAGTAGTTGATATTATTGCATTAATTGCGTGTGATTCTTTTAAATCCATGTAATTAATAAGTTGCAAGTTATATAGAGCATGCATGCATATGCTAACTTATCATCACACTTTTATTTTCCTAGCTAGAATACAAGAAGAGCGTATAAACAATTTGTCAATTTATCCATATGAACGTATTTCAAATATTCCTTAATCACATCTTAATTTTTTTAATAAAATCAATTATAATTTTAGTTTAATCATTATTTCTAATGAACTCTTTAATTAAAAAAAAAAGGAAGGAGGTTAGTAAAGAGTTTTACATTGTTTTAGGTTAAAAACAATGTAAAACACTAAAAAGCATTGCATTTCAAATTTACAATTAAAAAAGGCTATGCAAAAATAAAGTACAAAAATATTTTTAGTTTTAAAATATTTATACATTAAAGAGTGTATAATTTAAAATGATCGAAAAATATAAAGATATATAAATGGATTTATCCTCTTAATTAGAAAGTTATGAACCATATAATACACAGAGTTACTAAACTTTTTGAAAACTTTATATAACTTAGAAGTTGGACCGTATATATAGATAGAATTTAAAATTTTAATAGCGGTTGTTTTTTTAAAATGTTATTTACTTAGAAATATATTAAACTAATTTTTTTATTTTTTAAAATTTATTTTAATGTTTTTCGTACAGCTAATAACCTCGCTTCTAAAACTAAGTTTGACGCACGCTAGCTAGATTATTAGGAATATATATATATATATATATATATATAGCGTTTGTGTGTATAAAGAATTCCTTTATTCTCAATTAATTAGTTAGATATTACAATAAATACCACCTGACCGCGTGCGTTCCTTAGCTACTCAAATCTTTTAGGCAACGTACCTTTCTTACCGTTATATATTAACTACATCTCTGTCTCGGTGAGGCTGCGAAATCTTTATAGAAATGTGTGTGATACTGTTTGAATTTATTAATTAAAAGTTTAAACCGTGTATAATTATTTATATATCATCTTTTAATCGTTCTAATTAATAATTATTTGGGATATTTCATATTTCATATTTCATATGCCGGCCCCTTATTAACTCAAGGCGAATCTCTAGCTTTCACTTACAACAGCTAACCAACCATGCAATTTAGTCACCATTTATTCCAGCTAATTAAATTGTCAACTCGATCTGCTAGAACTATATATATATTTGCACCATCGATCGAAAGCTAACCTCTACATAGCAGCATTTCATTCGAGACCACATCACTTTTGTATATCCAGATTATTACGTACAGTTACGTGAATCCTAAATGAACCAGCGTAATGTATATGGTGTTCTTAATTCTGCTTTTATTCTGTAAAATAGAATCTTTAATTTGTATGAGGTCTGGCGAAATTTCCTCATCATTTGGATCACAAGTCCATCTGATCTAACGTTATTTCACAACTACTTCAATTCTAAACCATGATGAGTGTTGGTTCTCTAAGAAGACTGACTAGCTATACATGTAGTCCAACCAAACTCTAGAACATACATAAACCTAATCCAAATCTCTCCAACGTTTACGCTTAGTGCCCGAACCAACACCCACCTGTAATAATCAGCCCCAGTTATTTGTCTCCTCAACGAGGGAGCTAACTTCATTTAAGTCTATTCTGTATCTATATATATGAGCTCTTTTTACTATATATGAGAAAAGCTTAGTTAGACAGGTATTAATTTGCTCGATCAACAAATGGAGAATTAATGTATGGTTAGTTGGAAAATGTAGGAGTCGCTAGTTTAACTAATTAATTGTTAATATCGAAAAAACTGATGTGATTGCTAGGAAACCAATTTAGGGCTATAAATTCTTACTACATTTGTGAGCAAAGAGAGTTTTCTGCTTGATATATTTATATATGATCATGCACATCCATGAATAGAACTTGTGAAAGCTTAGCAAATCCCCAGAAGAAAAACCTAAAATTAAGAAGACGCAGATTCCTCATAATTAGAACTCGGATTTGAACTTAAGATCGAGCGTCCTAAAAATGCAACAACACGGTGAGTTTTTAGTTTTTTTGCCACGGGAAGAGGTGTGTTGATCTGTCTCCAGGGAAAATACAGCAATTAATGCCGACTCTAAAACACTTGATATATACGAAGGTGATCGTTAATTATATCTTGGATGAAACTTCCAACTAGAAATATTTCCAAATTTCTAGTGCTAGCTGCTGTGTGGTGCTCTATTTAAGCAGCATTAACATCTCTTCTGCTCGAACACTTACATTTCTAAACTCTCCTAATTGAAAATAGAAAAAAAACAAAAACAAAAAACAAAATAGGCCCTATTATTGCACACATCACAAGTTGCATGATGATAGTTACCAACAAAACTTTTGGATCAATACGTCAAACAATTTCATAAAATCACAACCATAAGAAGCTGACTTGATCAAGCACACAAATCAAAGATAATAGCATTGCATTACAGCGAAAAAAAAAATAAAAACAACATTAATATACATATAGATATATAAGATCATGATGTAAATAGTATTGAAGAGATGATGATGATATTGATAAAAGTGGAAGAGGAAACTACAAGAATATATCAAATAGATCTTAAAAATTGACCTGGTGCTAGAGAAATCATAGAGCTTGCCGGTGCTAGAGAAGATCATGACTCCAACTTCTGCGTCGCAAAGGATCGCCAGCTCCTTGGCTTTCTTCAACAACCCACCCCTCCTCTTTGAGAAGGTCACTTGCCTGCTTGTCGAATTATCAATCCTTCTTATCACTATCTTCCCCCTCCCCATTTTTTTTTTCTCTTCCAAAGAATCCTAATAGTAAAGCCATAAGACAATAATCAACAACAAAACACAAGGAAGAGAAGGTGATCCATCATATTTTTGTATTATATGTGTGTTTTGTTAGAAAAAAGAAGAAAAAATTAAGAAAAAAAAAAAAGCTTTGAAGAAAGGAGAAGGGAAAAGAAGAGAGGGAGAGAGAAAGAGAAAAAAGCTTACTTGAAGGAAGAGAGGGTGTTAATGGAGACAAAGTGAGGTTTCAGAGACGTCGTTCTTGGGCGAGGAGGGTACATCATCAAAGAAGCTATATAAGGAAAGTGTAGTTTAGGAAGTTCACATTCTTAAAACCTAAAAAAACCACTGGTCTTGTGCATAAAACAGCTAGTGGTTTTTTCTGTTTTTTGGGTCACGTGGTCCAGTTAGAAGCTGAGAGACTTTTAAAAAATAAATAGAGCCGTCTAACGTATAGATCGTTGACGCGTGTGGTATACGGATACGTAGACCGTAGTTCCTATTTCGGTAATTTTATTTTATAATCGTATTATTATTTTTTTTTGAGAGAAGGAAGAAATATATAAATAAACCTCCTGGGGAAGTGGAAACCTGTCCTTTATTTTTAAGGAATGGCCATTGTGTCCCCCAATGTCCCAAAGTGGCTTTTTTAAGGTTTCGGAGTGGGTGCTAAAGTAACAGAAGGCTGTCATTGTCCGTAAGAAGGACCAGCTCACCCCCTACCAAATATTGACTAATCATGTTTTGCGTGGGGAATAAAAAATATAATAGTCTCCAATTATGCTCTTAATTAAATTGGCGAATAATCTGCCCACTTGGCAATAAACAAATGTATGATCTTTATCTTTATACAAATGGCAATATCTCCATTAAAAATAATAAGAATCTATCATTAAACAAGGACTCCAAAGTCACAAATGTTCATGTAAAACATTTATTATCAGATTTTATTTATTATATACCTAAACATCTGAGATCACAAAACTTCTTGTACATGTAGTTATTATTTCGGATGTGAAGTTTTAAACTCTTCTAGCTCTCCACTGTTTGTATGGGTTTGAAATATCAGTAGTGTTCTTGCGAGTATATTGCTATATTGAAAAAATAAATTTAAATTCATAACATACCAAATACCATGTTGATTTGGTCTGACTAAAAAAAAAATCTAACCATGTTTTTTTAAACTTTTTAAAAAATGTCTAGGCCATGAGAAATCTTTTTGATAGTTTTATTAGATTAGATTTCATGGGTCAACCGTAAAACCTCTAGCCTAACCCTTTGCCTAGCCCAAACTTCAAATTAAATCATGTAGGAGTTGGCTTGACTTAATCTCGTAGACTTGACAAGTTTAAATGCAACTTATAAGACCAATAAAAATATAGTTTCGTTTAAAATAATAATTAAAGATATCATTTTTTTAAAAAAATATTGAGACTATGCATATTGGATTGACCCGGGTAAACCCAAATTAACCCCCAAGTCATGACTTAGATTATGGACATTAACCATGCACGATGAACTAACATGGTTGGGTCATTTGTCTCTTTTCTTTCCCTTCCATTCTTCCCTCCTTGGTTGAGCCTTCATTGGGCTATGGTAGGGATGAAATTCAGGATTAAATTAACAAGTTATTAGAGAATAAGAGATTAAATTAAATGAAGAGGAAAGCTGACATGTTGGGGAAGGCATGTGCAACCTTTTCCGAGCTCTGATGACAGTCTTTCTTGATGCCATTAGAATCATCTTGACATGAGCTTTCTTGTACAGCATCATATGGTGGTGATGAAGCTCTAATATGGCTTATGTTAGTGAATATACCATGTAATGATCAATCGGTTGGTTACATGTAATACTGATTTTATTCACGTAAAACATATTTATTATGAATAAAAGCTTTCTTTATTATTAATATTCAATTATATTTGATTAATGAACCTAGAGTAAAGATAAAGTTTATGGAACAAAAATGCTTTGCATATAAAATTATAAAGTTGTTATAATAATGAGATTTCTATTGCATCAAAGCATTATTCCGAAATATTCTTGGTCAATATTCTATTATGACTGTATATTAACTAGAGTTGTTGAGACTGATGCATAGTATGCTTATTATTATTATTTTTTTTATGAAATGAAGCAACTGCTCTCGTAAACTATGATAAGAGGGATACTTGAAATTAATAGATAGGTGCTTCTTAAATAATATATACATTGAACTGACCTGTAAGAGAATTCTATATAGAGAGATCATCTATGTTTATAGAAAAGCTCATGTGATAGTTGTGCAAGAGATCCTTAGATTTGAAATCATTAAGTTATCTTATATAAGGAGTGTTATGCTTGGATCCTAACGACATGTTGTTCTAATCAAGGGTAACAAATAGACTAATATTGGGTATAAAATAAACTATATGAAGGTATTTGAGCAATTAAGAGATGATTCATTATCTTAGGTGAATTAGAGAAAATGTTTAATTTTTTCTCAAATAGTATTGATTGTGAAATCCATTGTTAATGTGGAATGAGATTTGAAAAGAGTTTCAAATTTTATTCAAAGAATCAATGACTATAGTGTTGAGAACTAAAATGATTTAATAAAGCAGATATACTTCATGTTATTTGACGACCCATTCTTCTTGTTTTTTCCTCTCTCTCCTCTCCTCGATCTTCATGCCTGATTTTTTCTCTTCTTCCATTCAAGGAAAAAAATGGCTATATATTTTTTTTCCATTTATTTTCAATCATTTGAAAAACAAAAACCAAATATTTTTTTTGTGAAATCGAGCCCCATCCCATTTGTGAGATCTTTTATGACTTCACGAGAACCCAACATCAAGCCCATTAAAATAAAACATCAAGGCAAATCTTAAATAAAATCAATGTGTGAGGATAAAAAAAACTTATGTAACTAAAAATGAAAAAAAAAAGAAGCATTATACAAATCCACAATACAATTTTGTGTGAATAAATGCACCGTAAAATGAACAGTTGATTTCTTAGCTCTATTAGTGTTTGTTAATAAATTATGTTTTACTTTACATGCTTTTATTTAGACATAAAGTATACGAAATAGTATTATTAGCTAAAGCTTGATGATACTCTATTATATATCATTGGTTATTTGAATTTAAATATTAAATTATATTATCCCGGATGAATATAGTTTTTTTTATATAAATATATTAATTATTCTACTAGTGACTTGTCTTTCAGTAAACCAAATTAACAAGCATGGCTAAATTTTATGATGCAAAAACTTATAAGAAGAGGTTATAGAGTTTTTTAATAAGATGTTTTAAAATATTAATTTCTAAATTGTTTCTTTTAATCTTATTTAAACCCTAATAATGGAGAAAAGATCCAACTCTTTTAATTATTCAAAAAATCTCTTTTTTTTTCAACTATATATTTTTTTCCTTTATGTACATGACAAATTATTTTTTATATTTTTATTTGAAAATATACATGATAGCTTTATTGTTTATATAATAAATGACCAATAATGATGAATGGTTGAGCCTTTTATTAATTATTGATCTAATTTTATATAGACACTTTTTTATTTAACTTGCTAATATACATAATAATTAAGACTAAAACTTTCCATGATGATCTTAAGAACACATTCCTCGTATTGACTTGGTATATTGAACTCAAAATGTTTAATTAAGTAACATTCGACTAAACAATTATTAATTTTAATCTAATAACTTCTTAGTCATGTATAAAGTATACCTCCTACCATGTTGTTTTCCTTTCACACCCCTGTAGAAATTCCATGCTCATTTTGTTAGGCAAGGACATCCTCGTCATTTAACAAAATGATAGAGGTTCTACCTGTCACTTTAACAAAGCGTTTTGGACATGACACCACGTGTCACTAATAAAAATGGACAATGAAAAGCATAAGGCAAAGAGGAAAAAAAGTGATTTCCTTTTTTATTTTTAAGGTTTCCATATCAGGAAATTGGAGATCGTGCAGCCTGCTAATGCAAGCAAAATGGATGTAGTTAAGGTAGCTAGAAGTGGTTATTAGGTTGTCGTGATGTCTAATGAAAGTTTTGGTGTTTTAGTTGATGTTTGATTTGGTGAAATAAAATAAAATTATATTTATATAAAATAATTAAGAGTTAAGAAACTAAAATTAAAATTGAAACAAATAAAGTGAATTAGAATAAACATGCATGGTAACTTAGTTGGCGCATGTTTTACACATTCCAGCGCGAGTAAGATGTCTATCACACTCTTGTTGTGCGTGTAACAAGGTACAGTGGAGGAACACGACTTTCTGCCATGGTGTTGGATTCCTCTTAGTAAGAGCTTCCCAATGAGGCAGTGTGTACATGTTGGAAATGCATGAAGACTTATTTTTCATTTCTTTTCCTTCTCCTCCCTCTTTTCTCTTTCTTTTTTCTTGGGATTCGTGTTGGTCTACTAGAGTTGAAAAATGTCCTTCATTTTTTTTTTAATTTAGTTCTCATTCTTTCAATTGTTAATTCTTGCTTTTAAATTATTTCAATTAATTTTTTTTTCAATTTCATCCCTTAATAATTGATTTCATTTAATTTTTATATCAAATTTAATCCATATTCTTTTGATTGAAAATTTTTTGTTTTGGATTTTTTTCTTAATACATTTTTTTTCAACATTTGGTTTTATTTTTATTTTTTTGAGATTTTGGTCCTCAATGTTTTTTTTATTTCTAATTGTTTTGTTTTATATCTTTTTTTAATTGATTTTTTTTTTAATTTCATCCCTCAACATTTGGTCAATTAGAGATTTGGCTTTGTAAATTTTTCAGGTTTGCCTTCTATGAGGTAATCTCTACCTCATGACCCAGATCATGGGTTTAGAAGACTAACTTAGGATGCCTTTGGTATATTCTTAGGTTTTTTTTTAAATTGATTTTTTTTTATCAATTTTATCCTTCACCATTTTGTTGGTTTAAAGATTGAGTTTCGTGATCATTTTCACTTTTCTTGTATAGGGTTATCACAATCTCATGTCTCAGGTTTCAGGCTTAGCAAGTTAACCGGGGTGAACTTAATTATTTTGTTCCCGTTGTTTTTTTTTAAATATTTTTTTTCTAGTTTCGCCCTTTGTTAATGGATTGGTTTGAGAATTGACCCTTATAGCTTCATTTAATTTGGATTTTTTACAGGGTTATCCTAGTCTCACAACTAGGATACAGATTTCATAGGCTAACTTGAGTTATTTTTAAAAAATAAATAAAATTCTTTTCTTAACAATTCCTCCCTTAAACGTTTGATTTGCTAATAATTGAGTTTCAAATATTTTTTTATTTTACTTTCTATAGGATTATCACGTTCTGATTTAATTTTTTCTTTCTATGAAGACCCTTCAAGAATATTAGGGGATAACTTTCCATAATATTGATAATCGTTTACTTTTTGCAATTTATCATTGCTAAAGTTTTGTTTAGTTCAAAGTTTTTAATGTCATTCTTGTTTTTTATTATGTTTTTCATAACCTATTTTTGGGTTATTCCCCAATTCACATTTTTTCTCTCTTCAAAAAAAATATAAAAAAATCAAAAAAATATTATCAAAAAATATAACAGTGAAAAGAGGATGCCAAAAATTGTCAAAAATTGGTTGAGGAGGTTCAAAAATACAAAGATTGAAATTTAACGGTATTTTATTGACTGATGAGAGCCCTGTTAACGAAGAAAATTTAATTTGAGGAAGAAAAGTCCAAAATCAGACGTTTATAGACTCAATTAAATTTTATTGAAGGTTTAATTGAATTTATAAAGGGTTTGATAGTAAGAAAAATTTATTTTGGAGTTAATTTGGGCTTTAATTAGAAGAAATTAAAGTTTTGGGATTGAATTATAATTTTTGAAGTTAATTTGGTCAAATCAGGGGCTTAATTGCATAAATATTGAAGTTTGGTGGCCAATTAGGGACTTAATTGAAGAAATCCAAAACCAATGACCAAACTGGAAAAGATGCGTAAATAGAGGGGCTATAATGAAAACCGGATCAGGGGTCAAATTGAAGAAATTAGAAGTTTATTGCTCAATTGAGGGTCAAATTGCACTAATTCGAGACTAAGGACCAATTTGGAAAAGGCGGCCAACTTCAAGGCCGACGATTGAATTTTGCAGGGATGCAATTGAATTGATTTTTAAAATCAAAATTGCAATTGAGAACTTGATTGAACAAATTACAAATTGAAGACTGATTTGGATTTTGACATAAGTTTGGCGCCATTTTCATTTAAATGAAACGACGCGTTTTGCCCAAAACGGCGTCGTTTCATGCATAGTTCATTAAAAAAAAATAAAGACCCAAAACAGTGCCATTTTGAATGACACCGTACGTCCTTTTCTTCCCTTGGACGTGCAGAAAACAGGGGAAGGGAGCTTTTTGTTCCCTTGTTTTCACCGCCTTTTCTTCCTCATTTTAGCTCAAAAAGACGCCGACCAAGGACACTGATGCAACCATATTATTCAATAGTTTCACTCACATTTAACTAGTGTTTTGCCTATGTTATATATATAAAATACCTTGATATTCTTTGTTTTATGTTTTGAAGGCACTTTTGGATGAAAGATGCAAAAAGGAGTAAATTGGAGATCATTGGTAGATTTGACCTTTAGTCAATGTTTTGTGCAGAGTGTGAGCTCTAGAAGTTGAAATGAAGTGATTCTAGTGGCATTAAAAAGCTAACATCCATACCTTTTTGGACATCTAAGGCAAGAAAATAAAATAAGGAAGAGTATGGAAATCGCATCCTTCAAAGTCAAATCTTGCAATCTGCCAGTGTTGACCTTCGGCCATTCCAACTTGAATATCTGGAGCTACAGAAGTCCAATGGATGAAAACTCAATTGTTTTGGATTCATGACTCAAAGTTCTATAAACGCTCCAAATTTCAACAAAAAATGATGTCATATGAGAGAGATATGATTTTTCAAAGATGATATCTGAATTCTACCAGCAAACAGGTTTCGTGAAGAAACGAGTCCAAATTACGTTCCAAAGTATCTAAACCGATATCCAAGTTTTTATTTCAGCAATTTAGCTCCTCTAAGTCAAAGCTTGAAGATTTCATGCAAGGCTATTTCTTCTTTTTTAGAAAAATAGTTATTGAAGTACTTAAATGTAAACAGTCTACTTAATGGAGGACTGTTTTGTAAAATAGAGACCTAGGGTTTCCTAAGATATAAAAAGAATGAGAGAAGAGAAGGGGGGCAGCCAGCCAAGAAGAGAAAAACGTCCCTTTTCTCTAAGAAACCCTAAATTATGCATTCTTCCTTATTTTTGATTAGTTGTTCAACAAACATGCAAGGCTAAACATTTTTTCTTGGTTGCAAGGACACGGAAACCTTTAGATTTCAAGAACTGTGAGATTTATTTTACCTTTTCTTTTCAGTTTATATGATGAATATGTTTGTTCTCCTATGCTTATTTTCCTATGATTGTTTATTTTAATTGCTATAGCGGACTCTAAGTTATTATTGTAGACAATCTATTGCTAAGTTTGATATCAAAACTGAAGTTGTGGTATATGAACTTGTGAAGCAACTGAGTTTAATAATTGTGGTGGATCTACGTTATTAATCTTAGGGAGAACATTCAATCAAATCAAACAAAGACTGCGGACAGTTATGTTTTCTTGATTAATCAACTTATCTAGTTCTTAAGGCTGCCATTGAATTAAATTACTAATGCGGACACTGTGGTTGTTTGATGGTTAGGGCTAGTTATATGGCGGATCCGTTAACTAACCAATGTTAAGAAGAGATAAATATTCGGAATATAAATTGATGTTTTGTTTCCATGATCAGTTCTGATTTCTGTAAGTGGATGTGTGCTTGTGACCAAGGTTTGTTCTCTTGATAATTTTATGATTTTATTAAATTTCATTTGATAGTTTTCTGTTTTCTTTTGCTTTAGCCTAGACAACGTCCAAACCCCCCCAAATTGCATATCATCTAGCATAAAAATATGACTTGAACTTCCTCGTGGGATCAACCCCTTCTTGCTTGCTCTATACTATCTTGTGTGTTGTGTTTGAAGCTAGGGAATTAATTTGTGCGACCGCGACATCGCAACAGACACCTATTTGCTTAGCTGACCTGTGGCCTCCCACGTGTTGGAGAAACAGAGGAGACGTGCCTCCTCGGGCAATCATGAGGCGGCAGCACAATGGCCGCCCCAGCCATGTCTCTACCCATTTTCACCACCCTTCTCTACCTATAAATACAGAGGCAGATGGGGAGCAGAAACGAGAGAGGGAGCATGAGAAGAGGAGAAAAAGACTGAAAGGAAAAATAGAGGAGGGAAGTAGCTGAAGACCGAAAGAAAAAAAAAGAGAAAAATAGAGGAAGAAAAGAGAAAAAAAAAGCAGAGAAAAACAGAGGAGGAAGAAGGAGAAGAAAAAGGACCACCACCGACCACCTTCAACCCAGCAGCGCCACTGTTGCGCCTTCTCTCCATCGCCACCAGCAGCAGCAGCTCGTCGAGTAGAAGAAGAAAAGAAAAGAAAAAACAGAGGCTCTCGCCTCTGCACAACGAAGAAGAGGAAGCCAACACCGCGCGTCACCGTACCCCTCAGCCACCACTAGCAGCGCTGTTGCCACCGCCACAGTCGCTAGAAGCACTATGAGCCACCGCATGTAAGCCTTCTTCCCTTTCCCTTTCTCATCTTCTTCTTTGGGTCTTGCCACTGTTCACGTTGCATGTGAACAGTGGAGAGACCCACTGTTTACATGGCCCGGCAGACGCGGCCCAGCCCAATTCAAAATTGTTTTTTTTCTCAAAAATGCTTTTGAGAAATTGTAATTTTTCAATGTATTTTTCTATTAAATTTTGCTTAATATCAGTTTGTATTTTATGTCATAAAAATACAAATCCAGTATTAAAATACCTGATTTTTGTCAAAACTTTGAAAATACCAAAAAAATTTGAAAAAAAAAAGAAAAAAATATTTTTGTGCATACGACAAAGTGTCTCAAAGCTAAAAAAATCATATTGTGTTTTTTTCATACACCAAAAAATAATGTTTTAACATGCATTTTGACTTTAATAACCAATTTATTAAAGTCAAGAGAACATTGGCCAAAATTTAAAAAACAACAAAAATTTTATTTTATTTGTCTTTTAGTATCCGGGGTACGACATTACACGTAATACGTATTTTAGATATTAAATTCTTTTTTCGAACGCTAGAACGGTTATGTTTTACCCCATTAAGATAAGAACCTCCTTATTAAGGAGGGCTTGTCTTGAACTTTAGACAGACCAACAATTAGAAACCACAACAAGATCTTAAATTTTATTAGACAATAAAACAATCAGCTTACCTTAGGTAGGGCATAGTTGGGGTATTAATACCTTCCCTTTACGCAACCAGTCTCCGTACCTGATCTCTGAGACCAGTTAGGGTTCCTAGTGATCAGAATATTAGGTGGCGACTCCCATTCAAATTTTCCACTGATAGGAGACAAGAATTCCTTGTCTCTCCACATTTGCCAGATCGACCCATTACATTTTACTTGAGAGTGGTGGACGATCGTCGCGACGCCGTACCCATGTGATAATGTTATTAAACTAATTGTTCTTATTAAACCTAGTCAAGTTAATAGCCCAAGCCTCAAGTTTTTTTTACTTCTTTAAAACCACTAGTTTCATTTAAGCATCTTTTTTTTTAATGTTGGAAAAAAATTGGTTCGGTCAGCAACATAGTATGGGCCACCAATCTAGTTTTTAACAATATAACATGATCTTTTCCTATGCAAACCTTGTCGAAGACATTCTAAATTACTCTTGTATTTAAAAGTATATAATAAATGAAAGGCATAAGCTTAACACCTCTACTTTTAAGCCTAAGTTGAGCACATAAAAAATGAATCTAGGATTTCGCCCAAGATTGGGTCCAAAAATGGTCCTAGGGTTTGCCCCATCCATCACCAAGCCTCAACACAAAACACGAGGCAAGGCTTGTAAAACCTATCAAGCCTAAAACTCGATGGGCCCTAATTCCATCCAGGCACACCATGGTTGGATAGGATTTGACCTTTAATTAGGTTTAAGTGTCCAAATAACCTGATTAGCATGACTTTATAGTGGCCTAGTTAGCCTAGTTAGTGCAACCTTTAAGGTGGCCTAGTTGGCCCATCTGCTGGAACTTCTAAAGTGGTTCAATTAGCCTAACTAGCCCATTACATTAACCTCTCATGCAAATTCGTAGTACCTCCATTAAAGTAGGCTCAAATAAAACTTCCTCTCACTCAAGCGTGGATGCTCGAATCCAGTCTTCTTTACCTATCCTCTATATTATTGGTATTTAGTATTAAACACTAACACAACCTTACCATAATTAGGCAAAAAAGTAGAGTTAAAGACATGTTTATGCTAGAGCATGACCTATATGACACATCATTTCCCAATCAATAGTGTAACTACCAACCATCAGTATCTTAAATAATTTTTCTTAAATTGGTCAAATAATGTTTTCCTATATAAGTTGGTGCATTTCATAGGTATAAAAGCCCTCATGAAATTCATTCAATTCTGGACACACATAGAGAGACATTCTTTTTCTCTCTCACACAACACCTACATCTATCATTTTACTCAATTCTCCTTGCAACATAATACACAACCTTTAAAACTATATCCCTTATACTACTTAACTGATTTAGACATCAAAGGATTCTTAAGGCTTTATAGGGGACTTATTTTATAGGTGTTAGTAATCTTTCATTGCAATACTTTTTTTTTTTTTTATCTTCATAACCATATTATTTTTTATTCAAAGGCCAAAATCTAATAAGGTTTTCTATAAGCCTTATTAATAGTGTATTAAGTAAAAGTCGATTCATCTACCTTATTTTTTGCTAATGTTTTAGCTATTTTCATAGTAAATAATCCAAAAACTTCAAAAATAGAAGGGTTACAAACCTCTCTACCATAGGTGTACCATCAGTTTCTTCATATATTCAACAACTAGCCTAATAAGTGAGAATGCTCTAGAGGTTATTTAGTTATACAAGAGTAACTCAAATCCTTACCTCTTCCTCAAGAAATGGCTCTACCATGAGCTCCACCATTTAGCCACCTAGTGAATGAAAATAACGTTTCATGAAGAGAAAGATCATAATGGTGTGCAAAAGAGTAGGATAGAACATTATCGTTCTTTGAGTACACCCAAGAGTTGCTTTTTTTTTTTTTTTTATCATGAAGAACATTCTCAAAGCAAATATTTAGAGAAGTCTAAAGATAAAGGGTTATGGAGCTGATGCAACCATATTATTCAATAGTTTCACCCACATTTAACTAGTTTTTTTACCTATGTTTTATATATAAAATACCTTGATATTCTTTGTTTTATGTTTTGAAGGCACTTTTGGATGAAAGATGCAAAAAGGAGTAAATTGGAGGTAATTAGCAGATTTGACCTTTAGTCGATGTTTTGTGCAGAGCGTGAGCTCTAAAGGTCAAAATGAAGTGATTCCAGTGGCATTAAAAAGCTAACATCCATACATTTCTGGACATCTAAATCAAGAAAATAAAATAAGGAATTGGAAATCGCAGCTTTCAAAGTCAAATGTCGCAATCTGCCAGCGTTGACGTTTGTCCATTCCGACTTGAATATCTGGAGCTATAGAAGTCCAATTTATAAAAACTCAATTGTTTTGGATTTCTGACCAACAGTCCTATAAACACTCAAAATTTCAGCCAAAAATGATGTCATATGAGAGAGATATGATTTTTCAAAGATGACAGCTGAATTCTGCCAGCAAACAGGTTTCGTGAAGGAACATGTCCAAATTACGTTTCGAGCATCTAAACCGGCATCCAAGTTTTTATTTCAACAATTCAGCTCCTCTAAATCAAAGCTTGAAGATTTAATGCAAGGCTATTTCTTTTTTTTTAGGAAAATAGTTATTGAAGTACTTAAATGTAAACTGTCAACTTAAGGGAGGACTATTTTGTAAAATAGGAACTAGGGTTTCATAGCATAGAAAAAGAAAGAGAGAAGGGAAGGAGAGAAGAGAGAGGTAGCAGCCAGCAGAGAATAAACACAAATTCTCTCCTCTACAAACCCTAAAATCATGCTCTCTTCAATCTTTAGAAGTAGTTGTTCAATAGTTATGCAAGGCTAAGCTCTTTTCTTGGTTGTAAGAACGCAAAAACCTTCGGATTTCAAGAACCATGAGATTTATTCTTCCTTTTATTTTCAGTTTATGTTATGAATGAGTATGATTGTTTTCCTATGATTGTTGTTGATGATTGCTATAGCGGACTCTAAGTTATTGTTGTGAATAATCTATTGCTAAGTTTAATATCAAAACCGGAGTTGTGATATATGAACTTGTGAAGCAACTGAGCTTGATAATTGTGGTGGAACTACGTTATTGAACTTAGGGAGAACATTTAAACAAAGTGACACAAGCTGCGGACAACTTGTATGTTAATCTTGATGAAATTATCTAGTTCTTAAAGCTATCATTAAATTGAATCATTAGTGCAGACACTTTGATTGTTTGTTGGTTAGGATTAGTTATACGACAGATCCGTTAAGTAATCAACGTTAAGAAAAGATAAAATTTCAGAACATAAACTGCAATTTTCGTTTCAAGGATCGGTTCTAATTTCCGTAGGTGGATGTGTGCTTGCGACCAAGTTTTGTTTTCTTGATAAGTTTCAATTTTAATTGATTTTGTTTGCTAGTTTAATTGCTGCTATAGTTTAGATAATCACAAACCAAATCCCCCCAATTACATAACGTACAACATAAAAATCTAACTTGAAACTTTCTCGTGGGATCGACCCCTTATTTGCTCTATACTATTTTGTGTGTTTTAAGATAGGGTAATTAATTTGTGCGACCGCGACATCACAATAGATTTTGGCGTCGTTGCCGGGGAGGTAATTTTAGTTGATTCTTATGCTTGTACTATTATTTTTATTTGCTGTGATTCAAAAAAAAAGAAACAGAATTTTTACTTATGGCGGTACTGTTCACTTACAGCGGTACTGTTTGAAACAGATTTTTTGGTAGAATTAGGTATCGGCCTTTTGTTTTCTAAAGAAAAATGACGTTCTGAACCGGACTTGTGGTAAACCACTAGCCCCACCCTATCAAGGCCAAATTTAACTTTTTTCTAGGGTTTTTAGGTAGTTTTAGTTTTCTAGCGTAGGATTTTCGTACAATTTGCATTGTTTTCGATCTCTTATGTGGTTAGTTTCTTTTGAGTTTTCTTGATGATTTATGCCAGTAACCCGTTCTACTAATCAAAGTCAAGTGCAGTTGGATCTCGAAATAGAAAAAACTTTATGTAGGTTACGAAAGGAAGCTCGCCTCAACACCATGGTTGTTGCACGGCAACAAACACTTAAGGAGCTTGCTGCTCCTAACGTGAAAAATCAGCCATTGTGCATAAACATCGACAATAATGTAAACTTTGAGTTCAAATATGGTTTTATACATTTGCTACCAACATTTAATGGTCTTGCAGGAGAAGATCCTCATACTCATCTCAAGGAGTTCCATATGGTTTGTGTTGGCATGAAACCGAATAGAGTTGACGAAGAATAGGTTAAGTTGAAAGCTTTCCCTTTCTCTTTAAAAGGGGCAGCAAATGTATGGCTTTTCTCCATTCTCCCAGGTTCAATTGGAACATGGAATGGCATGAAGAAGATCTTTCTTAAGAAGTATTTCCCAGCATCTCGAGTTGACAACATAAGAAAAGAAATATGTGGGATTCGACAATTCATTGAGAGACACTTTCCGAGTATTGGGAAAGATTTGAGCAACTGTTTATTCAATGACCTCATCATCAAATACCCGATCAGCTGCTCATTCAATATTTCTATGAAGGATTAATGCCTACTAATCGTAGTATCATTGGTGCTACAAGTGGAGGGGCATTGGTAGATAAGACACTCAAGGCTGCACGCCAATTGATCTCAAACATGGCAGCCAACTCAAAACAGTTTGGCACTCGTGGAGACTTTGCAAGTAAACGAGTAAATGAGGTAAGTATTTCTAACCTTGAGAATAAAGTTAATGATCTTACTTCTCTTGTGCGTTCTTTGGCTTGTGGCAATGTACAACAAGTGAAAGTTTGTAGCATATGCTCCTTATAAGGACATGCTTCAGATATGTGCCCAACAATGCAAGAAGATTATATTGAACAAGCTAATGCAGTTGATGGAGCATTTAATGGACAACCTTACTGTAAGTATGATCCTTTTTCCCACATGTACAATCCTGGATGGAGAGATCATTCTAGCCTATGGTATGGGAACCAGCCTCAACAAGGCAATCAAGGCCGACAATTCCATCTCTATGGATTTCAGCCCCAACAGAATTATCAAGCAAGACAACCCCCTCCATTCATAAACTCCATTGTTATGGTTCGTCATCCAATGATGATCTTCGTGAGATGATGAAAACTTTGGCTTCTAACACTATGACCTTGCAACAAAATGTCATGTCTTTTCAACAGGAAACAAGGTCAAGTATTCACAACTTGGAGAAGCAAATGGGGCAAGTAGCTTCAAGTATGGGGAAATTGGAAGCACAAATGAATGGAAAATTGCCCTCCCAAGCATTGAATCCAAAAGAGAATGTTAGTGCGATCATGCTGTGAAGTGGGAAAGAACTTGAAGAGAAAAGGTCGAAACAAATTGAGATGGAGGAAGAAGAAGATATAGAAACTTAATTGAGTACAAAGAAAGAACATCCTCCTCCTCCACAAACTGAAACAAAGACCAACACTCCAAAGGTAACTCCTCAATCAATGACTTCCAGTTTTAAAACAATTCCACCCTTTCTTGTGAGTTCTTCTAGGTCAAAGAAAAAGGACAAAGAAAAAGAGATTTTATAGGTTTTCAAGAAAGTAGAACTCAACATTCCTTTGCTTGATGCTATTAAGCAAATTCCCAAGTATGCCAAATTTTTGAAGGAGTTGTGTACTACCAAGAGAGCTTTCAAACTGAATGAAATGGTAAGTATGGGTGAAGTTGTATCTGCTGTTGTTCAAAAGAATATGCCTTTGAAGCAAAAAGACCCAGGTGCATTTACTATCCCATGTGTTATTGGTAATGCTAGTTTCAAAAGGGCCTTGTGCGATTTAGGTGCATCCATTAGTGTTATGCCCAAACATGTTTATGATTCTCTTAGTCTTGAGCTTTTGAATAAAACTAGCATTGTAATACAACTTGTGGATCGTAGTTTTGTTTACCCACTTGTTGTGATATAAGATGTCCTAGTCAATATTGATAGTTTGATCATTCCATGCGAGTTTTATATTTTTGACATGGAACATGATTCTTGTGATTCATTAAACAACACTCCTATATTGTTTGGGAGACCATTCATGAAAACTGCCAATACAAAGATAGATTGTGGTAAGGATACTTTGTTTATGGAATTAGGAGATGAAAAGATTGAATTTAATTTTCATGATGCAATGAAATATCCTTATAGCAATGTTTATTCTATCACATCATATGACCAAGTTGACAAGTGTGTGCAGCAAGTTTTTGATTTTGATTGTGAGGATAAATTAAGCGTAGCTTTAAGCTATGGCTATAATTTTACCGAGATAAAAGAGATGGAGAGGCACATATGTGTTCCCCAAAACGTGCACGAATCAGCATTGGCTTTGCAATCATTGCAAACTGTTCCTCATGGTAATGTCATTGTTGATTTAGTACTTTCACATAAAAAGCTTTTGCCATCTATTTTACAAGCACCCGAGTTAGAATTGAAACCTTTGCCCGATAATTTGAAGTATGTATTCATTGGCGATAACAATACACTTCCCGTTATTATAGCAATAGGTTTGACAAATACGTAAGAGGAAAAACTTGTAAAGTTGTTGTGTGATCACAAAACGGCCATTGGATGGACTTTAGCCGACATCAAGGGAATTAGTCCCTCAATGTGTATGCATCACTTACTATTGGAGGACAATGCGAAACCAACAAGGGAAATGCAAAGGAGGTTGAACCCGCCTATGATGGAGGTAATGAAAGCTGAAATTTTGAAATTGTTAGATGCTAGAGTCATTTATCCCATCACGGACAGTAAATGGGTGGCGCCAATCCATGTGGTGCCTAAAAAGACCAGAATCACGTTGGTGAAAAACAAAAATGATGAGCTCATTCCTACTCGCATCTCGAATGAATGAAGAATGTGTGTTGATTACAGAAAGCTAAATCTTGCTACACGCAAAGATCATTTTCCAATACCATTCATAGATCAAATGCTTGAACGCCTAGCAGGTAAGTCTTTTTATTGTTTTCTTGATGGATATAATGGATACAATCAGATTGTTATTAATCCCGAGGATCAAGAAAAGACTACATTTACATGTCCATTTGGTACATATGCATATAGGAGAATGCCATTTGGTCTCTGTAATGCACCTGTAACTTTTCAAAGATGCATGATGAGTATTTTTTCTGACTATGTTGAAAGAATAATTGAGGTTTTCATGGATGATTTCACAGTGTGTGGTGATTCTTTTGATAAATGTCTAGAAAATTTATCTTTGATCTTGAAAAGGTGCATTGAAACTAACCTTGTCTTAAACTACGAAAATTGTTATTTTATGGTAGAACAAGGAATAGTTCTTGGACATCTTTTGTTTTCACGTGGATTAGAGGTTGATAAAACTAAAATAGACGTTATTTCATCATTGCCTTACCCTTCCTGCGTGAGGGAAATTCGTTCTTTTCTTGGCCATGCAGGTTTCTTTCGACGCTTTATCAAAGATTTCTCAAAGATTACAGCACCCTTGTACAAACTATTAGCCAAAAAAGTGGATTTTGTGTTTGATCAAGCATGTAAAAATGCCCATGATGAGCTTAAGAGGCATGTCACATCTGCCCCTATCATCCAACCACCAAATTAGGATGAGCTTTTTGAGATAATGTGTGATGCAGGTGACTATACGGTAGGGGTTGTCCTTGGGTAAAGAATAGGGAAGAATTTACATGTTATCGCCTATACTTCCCGCATGTTGGATGGAGCACAATGCAATTACCATACAACTGAAAAGGAACTTTTTGCAGTGGTGTTTGCTCTTGAAAAATTCAGGTCATATCTACTTGGTACAAAAGTCATTGTTTTTAATGATCATGCAGCTTTAAGGTATCTTTTGAAGAAAAAGGAGTCCAAACCAAGATTAATTAGGTGGATCTTGCTTTTACAAGAATTTGATCTTGAGATCAAAGACAAAAAAGGTGCCGAAAATCATGTGGCTGATCACTTGAGTCGACTGAGGACTGAGGATATACAAACTGAAACAATACAAGAGACATTCCCCGATGAGCAGTTGTATGTGTTACATTCCTCTACAAGACCATGGTATGCTAATTTGGTGAACTATTTAGTCACCAAAGAATTCTCTCCAGGTTTGTCTACATCCCAAAAAGACAAGTTATGAGCTGATGCTAAATATTATTTTTAGGATACTCCTTATCTATAGAAATTTTATGTGGATCAAGTAGTTAGAAGATGTGTACCACAAGATGAATTTCATTTCATTCTTACTTTTGTCATTCTCATTCTTGTGGTGGGTATTTTGGAGCAAAAAGAACCGCCCACAAGGTACTTGAAAGTGGTTTTTATTGGCCTTCTATTTTTAAAGATGCATATCATTTTTGCAAATCATGTGAAAAATGCCAAAAAATAGGTAATATCACTCATAAGAATCAAATGCCTTTAATGAATATTCTTGTAAGTGAAATTTTTTATGTTTGAGGTATTGATTTTATGGGTCTATTTCCTTCTTCTTTTGGCAATCTTTATATCCTTCTTGTTGTTGATTATGTGTCCAAATGGATTGAGGCAAAAGCCACACGAACTAACAATGCTAAGGTTGTTTTAGATTTTGTCAGGACTCACATATTTGACAGGTTTGGAATCCCTAAAGCTATCATTAGTGATTGTGGCACTCATTTTTGCAATCGTTCAATAGAAGCATTGTTATGCAAATATCATGTGACTCATCGGACTTCCACAGCATACCATCCTTAAACGAATGGCCAAGCTGAAATTTCAAATCGAGAAATCAAGTCCATTTTGGAGAATACAGTGCAACCTAACTGGCGAGATTGGAGTCGACGACTTGGTGATGCACTTTGGGCTTATCGGACTGCTTACAAATCACCTATAGGAATGTCACCTTATAGGATGATTTATATAAAAGCATGTCATCTATCGGTGGAGCTTGAACACAAAGCTTTTTGGGCCATTAAAAAATATAACATGGATTATGATGCTGCTGGGATTGCAAGAAAGTTGCAATTGCAAGAGTTGGAAGAGATTCGAAATGATGCTTACGAGAATGCAAGGATTTACAAAGAAAAGACTAAGAGTCTCCATGACCGAATGATTACAAGAAAAGAGTTTAATGTTGGAGACAAAGTCCTTCTTTATCATTCGCGTTTGAAACTTTTTCCTGGAAAGTTACGCTCTCGTTGGATTGGACCATTTGTTGTTTCTAATGTTTTTTCTTATGGTGCAGTTGAAATTACAAGTTTAGAAACCAACAAAGTACTCAAGGTCAATGGGCATCGCTTGAAACCTTTCTATGAAGGTTGGACGACAGAACTCACCGCTTCTGCGGAGTTAGCTGAACCAATCTATGAAGAATGAGCATGCAACATGTCGAGCCAATGACATAAAACAAAAGCGCTTACTAGGAGGCAACCCAGCACAAAAAGAAAAAAAAATAGATTTTCTTTCCTTTCCCTTATCTTTTATTTTTCATATTTTACTTTATTTTTGTCATTCTCCTATATTCTTTTTCTTTTATTTCAACATTGAGAACAATGTCGTGTTTTAAGTGTGGGGGTATTAGGATAATGTTGGTTTTCTAATTTTGGTTTTCTTTGTTATTTTTCAAAAAAAAAATTATGTTTGATCTTTTGAACTTCCATTGGTTTTTGAGAATATGAGTATTATGTATGAGAATTAGTTGAGATAGATGAAGATATAAATCAAATGAAGGAGTGTGCATGCAAGTTTTAAGGTTTAATTGGTTTAGGAATTGACTTTGAGAATATGCCATGTTGACTTTATAGTGTTATACCAATGCAAGCTTTTGAGCCTTCAACATTATATTCTTTTATTGTGCCTTCTTTCAATGATATGTATCTTTAGAACTTGCTTCATATCTTGTTGAGATTACATTCATATTACATATATACATGAAGATGATAAAGGCATTAGGAATTTTAACCACTTGAGCCAAAAAGCCAACCTAAAGCATATTATCCTTAGTGAGCCCCTTTTGAGCTTGTTTATCTTTTCTTTGCTTTATCCATGTATAAGCCTTAACTTTTTATATGTTTTCCTTTTCCCCTGGCCAAGGATTAGTAGAGCATATACTTATGATATCTCATGGAATTATGGTTGGAAATTATGTGAAAAGAAAGAAGAAGTGATGCTTGATGAAAAGATGGGCAAAGTTACCAAAGGTAAAAAAAAAGAAAAAAAAGAAAAAGAAAAGAAAAAAAAAAGTGTTCCTTTATGTTCTTAAGATTTATGTTGAAAAAGCTTGAAATCAAAAGAAGTTAAGCATTGGTGATTAAAGATGGAAAATTTATGTTCTTTGATGGAATATCTTGTTTGAAATATCATTTTTCAGAATGCTCTACTTTCTTTGGTTTGAACCTTTTCTTTTACTCTCTTTTACCTCACCTTAACCTTAGCCCCATTACAACTAGAAAATAAGACCTTTTGATTCATGAATTGTTTGTAATATGTTAGTAATGGAGATGAGATTGAAGAGCAAGTTTATAATAAAACATATTCATTGATTGAATGTGAGAGATTTAAACACATAAGCCCTAAACACACGAGTGTTGGAGTGCATATCAATGAGAGGACCTATCACTTTGGCATGACATAGATTTCATTTAAATCCCGACGATTAATTGAGTTTTGAAGTTTGCATGTAAATAAATTCATGAGAATTTATACTCTTTATCCTTCTTGATTGTGTTCTTGTTTATAATGCATATATTCTTGGATATTGATGGGAGATTAGGAGATCAAGAGATCACTCATAGTGATTTGATTTAATTTAACTTCAATTTGATTTTACCTATCATTTCTCAAGGACGAGCAAGAGCTAAGTGTGAGAGTATTTGATGCAACCATATTATTCAATACTTTCACCTCCATTTAACTAGTGTTTTGCCTATGTTTTATATATAAAATGCCTTGATATTTTTTGTTTTATGTTTTGAAGGCACTTTTGGATGAAAGATGCAAAAAAAAGTTAATTGGAGGTAATTGGCAGATTTGACCTTTAGTCAATGTTTTGTGTAGAGCGTGAGCTCTAGAGGTTGAAATGAAGTGATTCTAGTGGCATTAAAAAGCTAACATCCATACCTTTCTGGACATCTAAGGCAAGAAAATAAAATAAGGAATAGGAAATCGCAGCTTTCAAAGTCAAATCTCGCAATCTTTCAGCGTTGACCTTTGTCCATTCCGACTTGAATATCTAGAGCTACAGAAGTCCAATTTATGCAAACTCAATTGTTTTGGATTTCTGACCAACAGTCCTATAAACACTCAAAATTTCAGCCAAAAATGATGTCATATGAGAGAGATATGATTTTTCAAAGATGACAGCTGAATTCTGCCAGCAAACAGGT
>Ga0325405_1000790_pt1 | contig 30908 bp, 26 predicted proteins | sample PopdelMetagenome_21_FD_205663 | JGI IMG/M metagenome (GOLD analysis project Ga0325405, IMG submission 205663) | Populus deltoides microbial communities from Bellville, Georgia, United States - Xylem-Control-R2 | ecosystem: Host-associated > Plants > Phyllosphere > Stem > Wood/Secondary xylem... | reverse complement strand
CTTTTTAAAACAAGATTATAATATATATTCAAAATATCATCAATTAATGAAGAACAAGTCACATTACTGGACTTCAATGATGAAAGATTTCATTTCTCTACGGGGGTGTCAATTTCTTTTACATCATAAAATGTGATTACAAAACATTTATTTAAATCCTCGATAAATCCTTGATAAAAGGAGAGATAAAACCTGAAAAAAATAATAAAAAAACAAAATTAAATAAATCCAGAATAGACTTGAATTTATTAAAGTAAACAAGAAAGAGAGAGAGTTGAAAGGGCTGTAGTTGGTGAAACATTAGTATACTCTAAGAGTTTAAGAGCTTGTCTTTTTTTTTTAATATTTTAAAAAAATTATAATTTTTTAAAATTTTTTATATTTTTAAATCGTTTTAATATATTAATATTAAAAATAATTTTTAAAAACTAAAAAATAATTATTTTAATATATTTCCAAACTAAAAAAATTTTAAAACCGTTATTACACCCTCAATCTAGCTTTATCCAACTTAATATCCAACTTGAGTCGGTCAATGGTTTCTGGTCTAACAGTGCAAGAAAACAACCTTCCTCAATTGGAAATTTAGCAGCTCCTCTTCCCTATATATCCCCCACCCATAACAAACACTCAATATCAATAACCAATAACTGTAACCTTCCTCCTTGAGTTGCATTACAAACTCTCCTTCCCTACTTTTGAGCTCCCATTTTCAGGGCTCAATGGTTCGGTCAGAGACTCCGAAGAGCGTTGCAGCAACAAGAGGGATGTTAGCCCACTTTTTTGCATCCTCTAAAACACGCTCGTTTTCCTCTTCATTTTCAACCCTTTCCACTCCTTCCTCCTCTTCCCACAAGCTCTCCAAATCCGTGACGGAAGAAACTATAGAAAATGCTGAATTGATCATCACCAAATGGGACCCGAACTCTTCATCTATCACCAGAGTCACCTCCCTCTTCCACGGTAACAGAGATGAAGCCGAAGATTTTCTCTCAAGTGTCAGGGACTTGCGTCGAGCAATGCACACATTAGTCTCTGAGCATTCGACCTCTGTCATGCTTGTGCTTTCTCAGAAACTCATGGAAATGGCCATGGCAAGACTCCAAAAAGAATTCTATCAGATATTGGCTGCAACACGCGATCAACTGGATCCAGAGTCTATTTCAGTTCGATCCCCGGATGGCTCGATCGAAGATGAGAATGAGCTTGGATCGGAAGAAGAGTTCAAAACAGCCGGTGAGTCCATCACAAATGTGGTGAGAGTCGTAGCAGTTGCCATGTCGGATCTCAAATCTATAGCTGATTGTATGATGAGTTCTGGCTACAGCATTGAGTGTGTCAACATATACAAACTTGTCAGAAAATCAGTAGTAGATGAAGGATTGTATCTGCTAGGAATCGAAAAATTCAGGTCTTCTCAAATTCACAAAATGAATTGGAAAGCACTCGAGCATATGATAAAGAACTGGATGAATGCAGTGATTGCTGTAAAAACACTCCTTAGTGGAGAAAAAGCTCTCTGTGATCATGTGTTTTCGGCATCTCAAACAATCAAGGAATCATGCTTTTCTGAGATAACCAAAGGAGCAATAAATCTATTTAGATTTCCTGTGCATGTAGCTAAGTGCAAGAAATTGCCAGAGAGGATTTTCCCACTGATGGAACTCTACGAAGCACTCTCTGATCTCCAGCCAGAGGTAGAGTTGATTTTCAACTCTGAATCAACCTCAGATATTAAACTGCAAGTTGTTTCATCACTACATGGACTTGGCGAGTCAATCCGTGGCATTCTTTCTGACTTTGTATCAACAATTCAAAACGACTCGTCAAAAACTCTAATCGTGGGTGGTGGGATTCACCCACTGACCCAAAAGGTTATGAGTTATATATCTTCACTTGCAGATTACAGCAGGATTCTCTCTGACATTGTTTCCGATTCTCCACCACCAAGGAATACAGCTTTGCCTGAAGCTTACTTCGAGAGTCCAACCTCTGATTCCGGTTTAACACCAGCAGTTTCAGTGCACCTAGCTTGGCTCATATTCGTCCTTTTATGCAAGCTTGATAGGAAAGCAGAAGTGTACAAAGATATGTCCTTGTCATACCTATTCCTAGCTAACAATGTTCAGAGTGTCCTCGACAAGGTCTGTACGACTCACCTTAACGTGCTTCTCGGTGAAGATTGGGTGTTCAAGCATGCCAAGAAGGTTATACAATATGCTTCCACCTATGAAACAATGGCATGGGGTAAGGTATTCTCATCTCTACCAGACATAAATTCTCCACCACTATCACCTGAAGAAGCAAAGGAATGCTTTCAGAGGTTTAACGCAGCTTTTGAAGAAGCATACAAGAAACAGGTATCATGGGTTGTGCCAGATAGGAAGTTGAGGGATGAATTGAAGGTGTCAATTGCGAAGGAACTTATACCAGCATACAGAGAGTTTTATGACATGCACAGGATGATGTTGCGGGAGAATAATTTTGAGATGTTTGTAAGGTTCACGCCTGACGATCTTGGGAATTACATCGCACATTTGTTTCATGGAACTGCCCTTTCAGGCAGCTCCCCACCTCCTACTCCGCGATAATGTAAATCCAAGTGAAATCATATAATAAATACATTTCAAAAACACCATTATAGAATCTATTAACTTCCTTTCCAATCATGTCTTTTTGTGAATTTCGTACGGTAGAATAGGCAGTCAGCCAATGCCGCAGAAAATTAACTATAATCCCTTTGAATTTCTTCTCCTATTCTGCACAGATGTTGATTTTATTTGCAGTTTGCAAACAGGTATATCAGAATGATTATTTTTAGCTGACAAAATATGGCTAAATATCCAAAATGGTGAAGCACATATATAGATTTCAACTGAAAATTTTTAAATATGAATGAAGGGTATGGATCAAGTAGAAAGTCAACGAACCTGTGAAGATATCAACTACAATATCAGTCAACCAGGGGGGAAAAATGCAAAAGCCAAAGCCAACCTGGGTAAGTTTGAGGATGTCTATGTTGACTGACCACGTTTTAGAACAAGATTTTAGAGTTTGATATATATATCTAAGATCAAGGAATTTGTAACCCAGCATTACCTTTTTTACTTGACACATATCAGTATATGTTTTTGTTGGTCGAAATCACAAACAGATATAAAGCTCGAAAATACATATGGAACTACGCATCTATCAACATCCCTGCTGGTCGAGGAATAGATTGCCAACCAGTGCAGATTTGGAGGACATCTTTCAGAGAATCCAAGGGGGGCTCCAGGGTCCAAGTTGGATAATATTCACCTGGATGGAACACACAGTTTTCTCCAACACCTTGTAATAGGCATGATTGAGCTCCATTCAGCAATACATCTCCTTCAGATCTTATTAAACCAGAACTAGCCCCTTGTCTGTCTGCTGCCTGTGAATCATTACACACAAATGAAAGAAAAACAATCCGGAATGAGGAACCCGATGTAATATGCGAAGAAACCTATTTGACATAGAATAGATTTCATTCGGCAGATACTGATCTGCAATATTCTAGACGAAAGTATTCAGGTTACTCGACTAAAAATATAAGGCCTGAGGTATAATAAGTAAAAGAGCATCACCTTACCTTTTCTGTGTAAAATTCAAAAGTCTTTTTCTTCTGTCCTGCTTCATATATATTGCATTGAGAATATATCTGATGAAACGCAATAGAATGAGACTACAATTTAGAAGCTGCATATCTGCTGCAAATCGTTGGTCTAACCTTTATATGAAAACACACATGCTTAATCAAAACAAAGCACCGTTCTCCTTTTCCTACCTGGGCTTCTACACTTGCACAAACAGCATAAATTCCCCAATTCCTTGTATAGTTGTTGTACAAATGAACTTTCCCGAATCTAAGACGCGGATGTCTTTGCCTTGTTCCATTAAAAAAACAATGATGAATTGTCACTCTTATGCATCTATCACCAACATGAGATGCATCTGCTCCAATCAGCATTGTCTTGTCATGTTGTGCAAAATAACACCTAGCACAACATCAACAAAAAAAGGAAAAAACCCTTTATAATCCAACATTAGCAAACAAGGATTAAATAACCTTTCAAAAAAGAAAATGCCTTGTCAATCTTCTTCTTCTTCTAAAAACACAAGAAGTCGAAAGGAATAAAAAAATAAGAATCCTGCATTTAAGAAATGGGAAAACTTACCTTGAAACAGTGATATCAGTGCTTTGTCTGGTAATATCAATAAGACCATCATCATAATCACGAAGACTACATCGATCAATCCAAATATGTCTAGAATTAGGCTTTATTTGGATGCCATCAATATCATGTCCTCTACCACCTTCAAATTCAAGGTTACAGACAATTACGTGTTCACATTCTTTCAATCTTAATCCTTTTCCTGCAACCTTAATTCTTTGACCTCTGCCATCTATTGTTTTATAAGATGACACGCTTAATTGTGACACAAGATTGATTGTACCAGAAACCTCGAAAACAATCCACAATGGTTCTTGTCTCCTGCAACCCTCACGTAGTGATCCTGGCCCATCATCTAAAAAACAACATGAACATATATAATTCGATTATTTTAAGGTTGTTAATGAAGGACTAATTAATTTTTTTATCAAGGAAACGATTGATTGGAAAAGAAAGTTTGAGAGGAGAAAAGACCAGCCAAGGTGGTGACAGAGTAGAGAGGACCGTGGAGGCCACCGATGGAGAACCGGCCAAACCCTTCTGCTCGACCGGCCATGGCTCTCAAGCTGGAATCCACGTCAGCGTAAGGCAGCGTGGCCATTTGCTTTTTCTGCTTTGTTCGTTGCTTATGGAATTGAGAACTTTGTTTTCGTTTATTAGTCGGCAGGAAATATTCATAGCTGAACAGTTTATTAACAGCATGTACGGCGTTTTATAAAAATTTAATTTAATTTATTTAAAATTAATTTGTTTTTAGATTATTTTAATATATTAATATCAAAAATATTTTTTAAAAAATAAAAATATATATTATTTTAATATATTTTTAAATAAATAATACTTTAAAAAATAAATAATACTTAAAAAAAAAAAAACCCAATTAACGGAATTACCTTTGAGAGGTCAAGTTTAACATTTTGACACGTCATGGATTGCTTTATTTGCCCTTTTCTTTATTTCTTTCTCTCTTTGTTTTTTTCCCCAATTAGGGCCCCCAGACCCAAAATTGGGTGGGGGTGAAGTGTCAAACCTTGGGCCTGCCATCACCATTGACCCTGCTGTTAATGAGACTTCTGCGACCCAATTAGGCCAGGTTTGACCCGCGAATCGTGAAAAATAAGGATGTAATATACAATAAAGGAAGCCCAAAAGTGACTAGCTAGACAGGCTCACGTTGCTTATCTGCTGGTGAGCGGGGCTGCAATTTTCTAGCCCTCCCCCTCATGGCACGAGCTTTGTACATGTTAAGTGCTTAAGTGGTCAAGAACAGGGTTGTCAGAGACCTCCGTCCCGCTCATTAAGTTATCTTGAACAAAATTGCAGCTTCATCAACCTCATTTATGGCATTTATTGTCTCTAGCTATAAAAAGGCTGTTGTGAATGCGATAGGCAAAGGGTTTTTTTTACCAGCCTCAAACTTTCCGTGGATTGGTGCAATGTTTACGGCTTTGCCCCGGCAATCTCAAATCCTGGCAGGCTGTGGCTGTGGCTGTGCAGCAATGCTTAAGCAACCAAGTTGTAATTGGCAGTTTTCTGTAATTATTAATTTTAATAATTTGGGACTTGCTGATCAAGACAAAATAAGAACAATGCTATAAGAAATCGCCTACTTCGTGCGTAAAAAACCATTCTTGTTCATTTTGCTCTTCCGAATTAGAAATCTGTGTGCATGTGAAATCGTGGACGATGGTTTCAGCTTGTAAATGTCAATTATCCGGTCCATTTGATTAGTACTTTGCTATAGGCCTGCCCCCAAACAATGGCTCTGGCGTGCATATCTACAACTTCAATTTACTGTACTCTGTAACAATTCGTGGAGGTTGTTGAGAGATTTTTCTTTCAACAATCCCAAGTTTTGACTGAACCAGCAAGCAGATAGACATGTGGGGTTGCACACAACTCACGTGACCTACAAATAGCTCTATAAAAAGACAGAAGTCCTATAGCTCTGATGTATACACGCTCACCATTTAAAACTGATTTCTTCCTCCCAATGGAGCCGATCATGATATTTTGCCTTCTCTTCTTCATTATTTTCTGCCTTCGTAAGTTGGTTTTTCAGAAGAGAGAATGAATGCTACAAAGCTCCATAGGATAGGAAGCTTGACACAGACACTTGTGCAAGAATAGTCCTCGGAAATAAGAACCTGGGGCTACAAGAATACAAATTTCTCTTAAAAACTATTGTTAGCTCGGGCATTGGTGAAGAAACGTATGGCCCTAGAAACGTTATCTCAGGCCAAGAGGATTCTCCGACCCTGAAAGACTCCATTTCAGAAATGGATGGTCTCATCTTTGACACGCTCGACAAGCTATTTGCCAAAACAGGAATTTCTCCATCGGAAATTGACATACTTGTTGTCAATGTTTCTTTGTTCTCTCCTGCACCTTCTCTGACAGCTCGAGTAGTTAATCGTTACAAGATGAGATCAAACGTTAAAACTTTCAACCTCTCCGGATGGGCTGCAGTGCAAGCATTGTAGCCATTGATCTGGTGCAACACTTGTTCAAGTCATACAAGAATGTCTTCGCTATTGTTGTGAGTACAGAATCATTAGGTTCAATTTGGTACCAAGGCAAAGAAAAATCCATGATGCTCTCAAACTGCCTCTTCCGTTCAGGAGGTTGCTCAATGCTATTCACAAACAACAGTGCTTCAAAACATCAAGCTATCTTCAGATTGAAACATGTCGTGCGTACGCATCTTGGCTCAAACGACGAGGCCTACGGATGCTGCATACAAGTAACAGATGACCTTGGCTACAAAGGTTTCTCCTTACTAAAAGCCTTAAAATATCTGCTGCTAAGGCTCTTGCTGCGAATCTTCGTGTCTTGTTACCTAAAATATTACCACTAGGTGAACAACTTCGCTATGTTTATGTATCTCGTCAACAGAACAAAACCAAAAGGAACAGTCTTCAAGAAATGGGAGCAGGCTTGAATCTGAAGACTGGAGTCGACCATTTCTGTGTACACCCAGTTGGAAGGGCAATTATTGATGAGGTTGGGAAAAGTTTAAGCCTCAGTAATTATGATCTCGAGCCAGCTAGAATGGCACTTCATCGATTTGGCAATACATCAGCTGGTGGCCTTTGGTATGTTTTAGCCTACATGGAGGCTAAGCAGAGGCTTAAGAAAGGTAATAAAATACTAATGATCAGTCTTGGCGCAGGTTTCAAGTGCAACAACTGTGTTTTCGAGGTAATGAGGGACCTGAAGGATGCCACTGTTTGGAAAGACAGCATAGACCAATATCCTCCAGAAACCACTGTCAACCCATTCATTGAAAGTATAGTTGGGTCAATGACGAATATCTCAGCTTTGTTAGATTTCAATAGATGCGAGGCCTGCCTAGATTTTTCCATTTTTCTTCTAACATTCTTCACATAATTTGTGTTTTTCTTTTATATCATCGTGTTTTATACATGTTTTTTTTTTAATCCAAGTTTAAAAAAGAACAAAGGGAGATAATGACTCAATATATTAAAACCAAGCTCTTCTTAATTTGATGGGATTTTAAGTATGCCATTTAACAGAGGCTACAAGCTAAGAACAAAATCAGGACTTTATTTGCCCTATCATTATTTTTTTGGCACAAGAAAAGGAGCTGAAAATATTTGCTTCAGTATTAATTAGCATCCTAAGGGAATTTATAATTTTGGCATTGACATAATATCGACACCCATTACAGTACTGGATTTAAATAAAACGATAAAAAGCTATTAGAATACTGTAGTGCGCCGGCTAAGATTTTTTTTAAAAAAATTAATTTTTATATTTTTTATTGTTCTAATATATTAATATAAAAAAATTAATCTAAAAAAAATTAATATTATTTTAATATATTTCTAAATAAAAAAACAATATTCAATTATTCTCATCCACCTTTGATTTTATGTCGTCAAGACACCTATCTCCTGCTCGAAGCAAAAGTCATTAATTATGAGAGGAAGACCTCTGATATGCATTCAATCTGCATATATCACAGAGCCACCTCCTCCGGGCAAGAACTTGACCCATCAAAAGAAAATCACAGGCAAAATCAGGCGTCCGCATGACATCTACAAATTTATGATGCAGGGAAGAGATGGTGGGAAGGATGAAGTGGAAAATAGAAAGACTACAGGAGTGCAGAGGTTTACCTATACGCCTGGCTTTGAGACCAACATACAGAAGAGCGAGGATGCATCAATTCATCTAGTTCAAATTGGATGGATCGTCAACTACAAAAGAGGAAGGCCTGTGAGATTCTTCATCTTCTGTGTATTGGAACAAGTTTTCCAAATACTAGCTAGCTGCTATTTATTTTGAGAAAATTCATTCGGCATGAATTCAACGAATCTTGAGGACCTCGTATCGAAGTGAAGAAATCTTACAAGTTCAAGATTGGTTTGACTAGCAAGAGGAACCTAGCAAGTTAAATAATCAATTCAATTAAAAATTTAAATTATTAAGTAAGGTATAAAATATAATTTATAGTATTTTTAATATATATTTTTTTAAATAAAAATCATTTAGGCTTAAAATCTGGATATGATCAAATTATCTTTTATTTAATTTTTTTATTAAATTAAATAAAAATAATAGTATTTATGATTATGATCACTTGGTTATTAAAGTTTTAATATCATATTAAATAACTAATTTAACTTAAAATCTTAAAATATTAAATAAAATTTAAAATATAATTTATATTATTTTCTGATATGATATATCTCTTTTCATCAATTCCACTCGTATAGTCAACTGAGAAATAATTGATCTCTGTTGGGCAACAAAACTTTGGCTTGCTCTTTTCCTTCGGTACTTGTTGTTCACATCGTTTTCCTCCTTTATTTGCTGGTTCTCAGTAACAGTCCCTCCCTCACAATCATAATATTCATTCTTTTCTCTTGAAAAATACTAATTTCCCAACAAAATTTCAATTAACACGTACCAGTATCAGTGATCAACTTATTTAGCAGAATCCTTGAGCACCATTGCCTAAAGTACGTCAACTTTTTTTTATCCTGGCCAAGATCAGAAACTAATTTCACAGAAATTGTTGATTTTTTGTTGGGTCTGAAATGTGTTCTTGGGTAGTATACACACTCGTACGTGTTGAATAAACAAACTTGACGGAGGGCTAGTTAATTTGACGGAGAGCTTTAAATATAGAAAAGCTATGATGGGAAGATCCCACGTTGGAAGGAAGCTTTGCATCGCCATTTCAATATAAGAGAGAACAGGAGCTCGGCTGTCATCATGGAGTCATGCAGTAAACAGAAAGCAAACTACTTTATTGCCTTTAGCAAAAGGAGACTCATAATGGCATACGCCAATTTTTGAAGGTTCCTCGTTCCAGTTCAACACGAAACTTGTCCTTGGCCAGCGGAAGCTCAAAAACCTGTGGTTTCATGAATCCCTTTACCATGCATTATCTGCAAGGACAGAATTGTTCACGCTTCTGTAACGTTGTGCATTTATTTATTTAGTGAGCTTTCCGGGTTTATTTTAATTCTGGGAAAATAGAGGTTTAGTTTAGCTAAACTATTGATTAGAGAATAAAAACAACCAAAGATGATATTTAATCATGCTTCACCCGTCACAAAATGGACGTGCTGTGTAAATCTTTAGCATTTGTTTGAGATTTGGATAGTAATGATTTTTTAATATATTTTTTATTTGAAAATTATTAAAATAATATTTTTTTTATTTTTAAAAAATTATTTTTTACATCAGTATATAAAAACGATTTGGAAATACCAACAAAATTAATTTAAAATAAAGAAAAAAAATTTAATTTAAAAAAAAACACTTTTAAAACATAAAAAAAATCTAACAAAACCATAAATATGTTTTTTCACTTATAATTATGGATTTAAATAGTAAAATGATATCATGACAATATTATAAATTTATGATGTTAACTCGAATGAGTTTAATCCTTTTTTTTTTCATTGTCGGTTTTTTTACTGATTTTTTATTATAATTGTATTTTTTTATATTATTTAAATTAATCAATTTTATTAAACATATTCAAGTTTAAGATTCAACTCTAATTAAATTTTTAGTATTGTTCTTTGTCAAAACATAAGAATTATGAATTATAAAAACTTACTGAGTCATTGAAATAAAGGGTTTCTTGATCTTCATTATTAACTAAATATTTATTTTTAGAATGTTTTTCTGAAATATCATGAGCTTTTTTTAAAAAAATATATTTATTTTAACGTTAAAAATTTCTTAAAAAATTCACCATAAACAGACCTTAGATATAATCCGGTACCGGAGTTACTTGGACTTTCGGGTCAGTTGCCTTTGCTTGCTGCCAAAATTCATCACTCATAATACTGCATCCCGATTCCCGTCCTGATGATGGTCATCAAAAATTATTTTCCACTCTGGTGCATCGTAAATGTGCTCCAGCTATGGATTTCTTTAGACGCGAGTATGGACTTTATTTGCCAAGCTTAATTTCCTGTCGGGTCCTATCACATTTACTTTCATGTGACGACAGGAAAATTTGGAGCTTCAGGGCCCAGTAGTCCTGCATAAAGTTTGTGCTATAGCACTATAGTTTCTCCACGTGATCCACTTATTCAAATTTTATTCACTATCCTGTTAGGAGTAGAATTTGTGCGCCAAATCCATCGCACGCAAACCAGCTTTATGGATAAACATTTTAATGCTATAAGATTTCACGAGAAGTATAAAATTGTAGAGAGAATTATGCTTCTGGTAAGATTAGAATTATTTAGGTGGTGGCTCGGTGATAAAAATTTAAGATTAAGAGGTTTACTTTCTCTGTAGTTTCGGGTTCGAGCCCTGTGGTTACTCATATAATGGCTACTAGAAGCTTATATGATCGTTAACTTTAAGGCTCATAGAATTAGTCGAGGTACGCGCAAGCTAATCCGGACACCCACATTAAACTAAAAAAAAATTCTTGATGACTAGAACTTACTAGCTTCAAGGTCGCTATGTTAGATCAAACTTGTTAACTTTAATTTTTTTAAATATATTTTGTGAGTTGGCGCAAAAATTCTTGCAAATTTCAATTTTGGTGTGAGTGAACAATTTTTATTTAAATTAAATTGAAAATTAGTCCAAAAAAATCACTCAACTGTAACGCATGAGATTCACCCATTGAACTTCTAGGATTTGCATTTAGGGTTATTTAGAATGGTGTTTTAAAAAACGTTTTATAAAAATTTGAAAAAATTTTTATTTAAAAAACAAAAAAATATTTAAATTAAAACCAAACACAAATCAACTAGTAATATTTGGCATTGAAAGTATTTTTAAAACAATTTAATTTTTTTTATTTTAAATTATTATATTTAAAAATGATTCTGTAAGAAGTGGGCAGTGAAAGTAAAAACTTTTCGAAGTGAAACAAACAAAAGGCAACATCGAAGAATGCTACACGCTCATGCTCTCTTCCTTCCACGAACTTTCCTTTGACTTGTCTAATCTCTTATTAATACAATCGCTCCCGCATACGCCCATTCTCTCTCTTCTTACCAACTTCACCAGCAAGTTCCAAGTTCCAAGTTCTTATGGCTTCACCTATGGAAGAAGGTACTGTACTAATCTATTCACACATCGATTTATGTCTCTAGATTTTATCTAATGGTCGAAGATCAACATCCCGTCATATATTTTCTTGCTTCTTCTGATCTTTTTATTCACTTATTCATTTGCTTTGTTTGCTTATTTGACGGTACGAAAAAGTGATGTATTTTGCAGCTAAATTCAGTAGTAATCGGGACAAAGATTTAATTTTTCTGGTTCTTTGTGATTTTCCCTCGAGTCAAAGAGACTTTTGAATTTTTCCCTGATCAATTTACCTTTTTTCGCTTTTTGAGATACATATAAATATTCTTTTAAATTCAAGCCTATATCTGCCCCATTTTGAAGGAAATGGAACTAGAAAAATTGGGTTGCTGAATTCTAATAGAATATTACATCCTCGAATCTAGCAAATCATGTGTCTTACTACAGGACTACAGCCCATATAAAGTTTTTTCCATTTTCTCCGAGAACAATATTATATTTCTATATCCTTTTTCACTTGAAACAAAGCAGAGTAAAAAGAACAAATTTTGTAGTAGTATTTGTTTGACTTTGCATAATCTCTGTGATTGATTACTTGATGGATTTTTGTAGGGTCGGAGAGGGATTTAGAGAAGGGATTAGTGCAGCCACAACTAAACCGAAACCCTCTTACCGACCCATCACCGACAACATCACCATCTTCAACATCAACTGCCCCAGCTTTAGTTTTGTCGAATTCTGGCAAACGAATCGATCAAGCAGGAAAGAAGAAGTATGTAAAACAAGTCACTGGTCGCCACAACGATACTGAGCTCCATCTGGCGGCTCAGCGTGGCAATTTGGCTGATGTGCAGCAGATTCTTAATGATATTAATTCACAAATGGTGGGGACTTTGAGTGGAGCTGATTTTGATGCTGAGGTTGCAGAGATAAGGGCATCGGTGGTTAATGAGGTGAATGAGTTAGGGGAGACCGCGCTGTTTACTGCCGCAGATAAAGGGCATCTTGAGGTGGTTAAGGAGTTACTGAAATATTCGAATAAGGAGTGCCTCACGAGGAAGAATAGGTCCGGGTATGATCCGTTGCATATTGCTGCCGTCCAAGGTCACCATGGTAATAATCTAAGCTTTTCGCATTTCGTCGTTGCGCACAAATTTGTAGATTTTTGTGATTAGGTGTTGCTTGATGGCAGTATATTATCTTGCAATTATAGGTAGCTTAATTATTACTTACATTATCTTTTCCATAAAACAATCCCATATATCTAAAGCAATCTGGCTTTTTGGTTACTTGTGGTTTTTTGATGATGAGTCTTAAGGTTCATGGTATATTATGATTCTTCAATAAAGTAGATGATATAGCTTTCTGGCCTTCTGTTCCCTTGAGAAGATACGAAGTAAATATGGTGAATTGGGTTCAGTAGTCTGTTTATAAGGTCTCCTCCACCCCTCAAATGATGAAGTATATTTTTTTATACTATTATAAGAACTTCACATCTAACCTCTTACCAAGAAAATGAAATATATCCTAGCACGACTAGACTCTTTTCTATTACCTTTTTTTTTAAATTTCATCATTTAGTAAGAGGTTTTTTATTGATTTTGATCCTTCAGTATTGGGCTTAGGATTAATCAATTTTTGTATTATTTTATCATACACTAGAATAAGGAAATTAATTTGACCAGGCCAATCATCGTTTGCTTCTAATAAAGTGTCCTCAAGCCATTGAAATTCAAGCGGCCATATTAAAAGTGCCATAACCACGATGAATCATCTTTCTTGGCCATCAAGCAAGCTTGGATAGTCTTGATCTTTACTGGAAAATAATCTTAGTCATCTTGCTAACTCAAGTTGTGAATCATGAGCGTCATAAGTAATCTCTTTAGTTCAAAAGAGAAAACTGGAATATAATTAGAAAGATGATTATGTCTGTAAGTGGCTTTCCCTGGGCTATAGTCCATAGAGCATGTCTCATCTTTAGGAAAATTCCATTTCAAGAATCATCATCCTTTCACTCCTTCCCAGAAAATTGCTAGCACTGGTTTCAATCATGCCTCTTCTTTTAAATCGACACTTTTAGTCTTGGGGGTAATGTTTTGGTATCTTGTTTCTGTAAGAAGTCTCACAGTGAAATCTGATGTCACAAAAATCTTGATATAGGCTACAGTTTTCCCATTACCTATAACATTTTATAAAAATCCTAGGGAAGATGTGCTCACTTTAATACTTTTATTACAGCCATTGTCCAAGTGCTACTAGATCACGACCCCAGCCTGAGCCAAACACATGGCCCATCGAATACAACTCCTCTTGTATCTGCTGCTACAAGAGGGCATACTGCAGTAGTCATCGAATTACTGTCAAAGGATGGTAGCTTATTGGAGATTTCTAGATCTAATGGGAAAAATGCCTTGCATTTAGCTGCCCGCCAGGGACATGTAGATATTGTAAAAGCATTGCTTAGCAAAGATCCCCAGTTAGCACGAAGGACTGACAAGAAAGGGCAGACTGCTTTGCATATGGCTGTAAAAGGGCAGAGCTGCGAGGTGGTGAAATTGCTTCTCGACGCAGATGCTGCGATCGTGATGCTTCCGGACAAGTTTGGCAATACAGCATTACATGTAGCAACAAGAAAGAAGAGAGCAGAGGTGATAATTTTTAATCTTTCTCCCTCCCAAAACTAGAAGCAGTATTTGTGTCAGAATGCAATCTCAATTTTTAATTTTGATTATGTATTCTAGAAATGCATGCATCATGCTGGCGGGTTTTCCCATGTGTAATTCTTTCTATGTTATGACACACACACCCAACCCACTTAGGTTCTGGTATTATATGGATTGCTCATTAGTTTTCATCTCCCTTTTTAAAATACACCACGAATTCTAAAAAAAAATAACAATCAAATTGCTTTTAGCGGATTAACTAACATCTCAAGGTTGACTCTTCTTTTGCAGATAGTGAATGAGTTGTTATTACTTCCTGACACCAACGTCAATGCTCTGACCAGAGACCACAAAACAGCGCTTGATATAGCAGAAGAGCTTGTCCTTTCTGAAGAATCATCAGATATAAAGGAATGTCTTTCTCGCTATGGTGCTCTTAGAGCTAATGAACTCAACCAACCAAGGGATGAGTTGAGGAAAACTGTCACTCAAATTAAGAATGATGTTCACACCCAGCTGGAACAAACCAGAAGGACCAACAAGAATGTGCATAATATTTCAAAAGAGCTTAGAAAATTACACCGTGAAGGGATCAACAATGCCACCAACTCTGTAACTGTGGTCGCAGTGCTATTTGCAACCGTTGCTTTTGCAGCGATCTTCACTGTACCTGGTGGTGATTTGAATAGTGGGATGGCTGTGGTGGTGAGCCATACTTCTTTCAAAATTTTCTTCATCTTTAATGCTATTGCTCTCTTTACATCCTTGGCTGTTGTGGTGGTTCAAATTACTTTGGTCAGAGGTGAGACAAAAGCTGAGAGGCGGGTAGTGGAAGTGATTAACAAATTGATGTGGTTGGCGTCCGTGTGCACATCAGTGGCTTTTATGGCCTCCTCTTACATAGTGGTTGGCCGTAAACATGAATGGGCTGCAGTGTTAATTACAATTGTTGGCGGTGTTATAATGACTGCAGTTCTCGGAACCATGACTTATTATGTGGTGAAGTCGAAGAGGATTCGCTCAATGAGGAAAAGGGATAAGCATTCAAGGAGAAGTGGATCGAATTCTGGGCACCATAACTCGGAGTTTTCCAATTCAGAAGTTGACCGAATTTACGCCCTTTAATGTGTGAATTTGTAACTTTTGGCAATTGTACACCAGAAACAATGGGAGTTCAGCAGGTAACCGGAAGCTTTATGACTAATAAAAAGTAGTACTTTCAAAAGTTACTTCTATGCATGTTAGCGGATGACTTCTTTCCCGAGCCCAAAGTTGATATCTGGGAATGCAAGGATGAAATTCGAAGGCCTCTGCAGTTGAACTAGGATCGGGATAAAAAAAGCCACCCTTCCTAGTACTATTTCATAGTGGTGAGACTTTCTTCTAGAGAAAATGTCTCAATGCTTTGAGGATTGCTAATTAGCCTAAGTAATCTTTCATCTGAGAAACCAAGTTTCTTATAGTGCTTGGGACACAAAAAACGCATCTGCAAATTATGGGGCACTCCTGTTCCCCCTGAATATAAATTTAAACTATGATTCTTACAAGAATACAAGTAGTCAACTACCGTACAGGGTTTGTGTTAACTGACCCTTTATGTGTGTGTTTCATTCATAAGGTAATTTCCGGCCACCTTCATTCACCGGGAATGAGAGTGGGATTTGTATCAAATCGCTGCTGTCATATATCAAAAATGGAATATATTTATTTGATGGTACATCACTTGTAACAGATCAGATATCATTGACTTGATGTTGTTATCGAGCAGGATGGTTCTTAACTAGGCCTAGGTTTTTCCTTGGCCTAGCATTTTTTCACTCCTTCCTTGACGCAATGAAAGGTCCCTCGAATAAAGAAGAAAAAACAAATAAAGAAAGAAAATAGAATTGGTGCCCGGTGTCCTTGACGCAAAATTTAACAAAAAAATCACCAAAGAATATTTAGTGCCTACTAAAATATATATAAACTATATTATACATTTGAGCTTTAAATTATTGAGTGCTTGAGATTATGATAATAATTGTTTGACGAATCAAGAACTAGAATTCTACTCTTGAGTGCATCATTTTGACTCTTTTCTTGTGAAAATGACGGGTTTTTTTTTTAGGATGATAAAGATGTTTTGGAGTGTATTAACGGTTATTTTTTAATATATTTTATTTAAAAATATATTAAAATAATATTTTTATTTTATTTTTTAAAATTTATTTTTAACATCAATCAAAATGGTCTGAAAATATAAAAAAAAGTAATTTTATACAATTTTTTTTTTTAACTAACCTTGCATTTCCAATTGGATGGAGTCGGGATAGTTACGCCATCACAATGTGTTGCTAGTAATCCCTTTTATTTTTAAGATTTAAGCCCCTTCATCTATCAAAATTAAAGGAAGAGGAAAAGGATAATCTCATTGTGCAGCTATTATTGCATTATTGCACCTTCCCATGAAAAAATAAAATATAACTCTGGGTTTTGCAAGAAAGCCCATATTTATTTACTGGGCCTACTAGCAATAGGTTTAGGGAAACTTTTGAGCCATTTTCTCCATCAACTTTCAGGCCTTGAGCCCATTAAAATTTTTTTAGAAATATTGTTCTCGTAAAAGGTTTTAGGAAGGGCATCTAAAAATAAATAAAACGGTGCGTTCAGAGTGATCTTTTTCATTGCTCGAGAAAAAAAGAAGAGAGGATCCAAGTGAAGCGTGAAGAGATCTTTATGAATTACCAATTAAGATAGTTAATTGTGACTGTACTACTTCTCAGATTGACGAAACTGCCCATGAAATCATTCGAATTTCCGATCTCCAGTCCAGAATACGCCTAGTCATTGACGCCTGGTACCCTTCCATGGCAATGCAAAAGGTTTTTGGCTTTCACTATAAATATCAATATAAATATATTTCTGATTCTGTTTAATTTTATTTTTTTTTATCTATGATTTAAATTTTTTCTTGCGAGCCTTTTCCTTTTCTTCAAAATCATGCTTTTTTTCTTATAAATTTCATATCCTTTTGTTTGCCTTCGCTAATATTTATTCTTTTTTAACTGATTGATTGATTTATATCTTTGTAAAGAATGGCAGACAAGGTATGCAGAAGCCACGGAGTAAAAGCATTGCGGTTTCTAGCTCAGATATCTTACGCCTTTTTTACATTCCTGACTACAGATAGTGCTTCGATTGCAGCCTAAACACGCGTCCTGATTTGTTTTCAGATCTTCACTTTTATGCTTGCTGATATGCTATTGCATGAGTGCAACAACCTGTGATTCTTGCTGCCAACCTCTCCTGGCCATTTTAATCTGCGTTTTTCCTGCTCTATAGCTAAAGGGATGGCTTTCTAGTGACCGGAAGTGGCCATTAAGAATCAATAGTTAAAGGTGTTCCCAGCGATTCTTTCGGGCCCCGATGAGTTTCCATTCTAGCATTGCATTTCGGCCTAATCATGTGAAGCCGTGGCCCAACCCATGTGACCGGACAGCTTGCTGTCCGGTCTAGGGGCTGGGCAAACGCCCACTTAAGGTGACCGGACAGGCACAGCAAAGAGGACTAGGCCAACCAGCCCACCAAGCAAGCTGTCCGGTCTTGCCTTTTCCTTTCTCGGTGTGTTATCAAAGGTGTTGCAAGACCCATATGAAACAAACTTTGTAGTTGTTTGAACTTCACCTAGATTATCTTACTCGACCGCCAATAGACACGAATGTGATTTTTGTTCTGATTTTATAACCTGTGTGGCAATAGTAGTGGGCGATTCTTGATGGGGCTGTGATCATGTCTTCTTTCCCTAAAAACAATTCAATACCCAATCATAAGATAGTGCGATAGTGAGATTGAGTGCATTAACCTCTTAATCACCCACAGAACTTAGATTTGTAATTTCTAATTAGCCAAATAGGCATGTGAAGTGGTAGATCTTAGTTTATTGCAACTTATTTAATTGGTTTCCAGTAGGTATGTGAGGCCGCCTACCTTTACTTCTCCTTGTTAGAAAAACCAGGAAGTTGGGTGGGGAAAAGTGTTTGTTAATACATGCTTTATGACATCCCTTAGTGCTCAACAACATCAATTAGCCTTTTCACTGCTTTCTTTGGCTCTAATCTTGCCAAAATTCTAGCTGACATGTTCACTTATTTTAAGGTCTAGTACACCCACTAAGAAAATTAAAAGAAGGGAAATAAGCCGCCTGAAGATTTCTTGTTTCTCAGTTTACGTGCTTGTAGTATGTCTTTCTCTACTGAACTCAGTAGGCTTGACATAGAGCACCCTGGGCATGTATAGGGACTGGCTACTGTATCCTTTTCCACATCTTGTAATTAACCTTTTATGTATTTTGTTGGAAGAGACCGTGCTTCTTCTTCTTCTTCTTATTATTTTTTTTACCTATCTGGAATCACTTTTCCTTGTTTACATATTAAATACAGGTAGGTGTCTCTTAGTTGCGATTAAGAGGCAGACAGGTGGGGTTTTTTTTTTCCAATCCTAATCATGATTAGATCCGTCATCCTATCATTGGCTTGACATAATGATGTTCAACTTTGCCTAATCTGCATTACTTTCCACTTTTCTCTGCTTTAGGGTTTTCAAATGAATGCTTAGTGAGATACATCTATACTTTACAGGAAAGCAATGTCCAATTACTAGAGGAACTTAATGATGGTAAGAAGATTGATTTTCTTCTCCTTGTCATTGAAACAATTAATGGTAAAAGTACTAATCTTAAAGAAACATTTTAGGTTAGCCGAGGGCCAAGTAAAATCCTACACCTCTGGGAAAATATACTTAGAGAGTTGAAATCGGGATTCTTAAGTTCTATTCTCCCCTGAAAATTGGAAACCTGTAACAACGCTCTTCAAAACTGCTGGTATTTTATAAGAAGGGAATATAACCCTGCATATGTTAAAAACATGTGTTTGATTTTCAGCTTGTATGATTGACTCGTTTTTATCTTTGGCATTTGGCTTCAAGATGAATAATGCTACATTGTTTATTACATCGTGACTAGTGAGTAAAAAGCTTCGGCATTCTCTTGAGAAGTACCTAATTCGCTAGCACTCATTACCACATATAGCCGTGCTCATTATACCTTGGCGCTTTAAGGAAACGAGAATTTATTGGGCGTTTTCAGAAACTACAGCAGCATGGTCTGATCTAGCAGTTAAAACACAGGCATTAATTAAGAGTTTTACTCCTTCCCCGAACAAAGGATAGACGTACGATCAATATAGAAAAACCAGAGAAAGGAAAGCATTGGAAACTAGGTTAGAATTTATGCTTTCTTTTTTGTTATAGGTGAAGATCAGCCTCTGCAAAGAACTGGCCTTTCTTGTTCATCACATATGGAAATTCTGGAAGCTGATAATGAGTATAACTTGGCTTCATTTACAGTCTTCCTCGAATGGAACAGCTGCTGGGACTGTTTGCAATGTGCAATTGCTCCCTGGATTGGATTCTCTATCTCGGATTTTGCACTGCTGCTTCTCTTTAGAAATGGCAGCCGATGAAACCCATTTGAACTAGTCGAGCTTGAAGATGATGACGAGTCAGATGATGATGAAGACTTCTTTGTTGAATACCGTTTGATGGACATTGAGAATGATCTCCTGTGGAGGCGACCACTACCGTCCTCGCTGATCCTTTGTTTGTTCTGCAATGCAGTAGTTGAAGTTTGGTATTTATCCTTCTGGATTTGCCCACAAGGCGTCTTCTTTGCTGGCTTCACATATTTGTTCGAAGTCTCTTTGGCTTTTGAAACTGTTACTTCATCTGCAACTTTTGAAGCCACTGTACATGAATCATCTGAGCAACCAGACTTACCGAACAAAGACTTGAGGTAAGCCCGGGAAGCCTTAAGTTTTGAGCTAAGTGAGGACTGTTTGATCAGATTAAGCTTTTTGGTCCTAGACGGTTTTGGGTTTTCATCGATAAAACCACCAGTTTCACTTGAATATTCAAAGAGATACTCTTCTGGATTTAGTTCTCTACTGACATAACAAGACTCGGCAGGTGAAATATTGCAGGATTCAAATGGAGTGCTGGTCGAAGTCGGTGTAGGGGCAGTTGTCATTAGCGGGGTGCTGAAGAATTCTTCAAATGTGTCTTTTCTATGATCATATGAAGAGTTAGAGTTTTCTAGGATTTTCTCTACCATTTGTAAACGTGGAGGAAGGTGAAGGGGAAGGAGCTTGCCTTTGTAGAAGAGCTCGTCAGCTGGGGAAGTTGTGGTGTCTTTTTCTAGTGAAGCTGTGGACTTTTGGAACTCGAACTCTTTTGGGAATGGAGGCGAGCCTTTAGATTGGCAGAAGAAGGTGGAGTATGAGCTTACTTCCATGTCAATGTAGTCGTCGTCGTCATCGTGGTCATATGATAAGAGGTGGTTCATGGTCATTTCTAGCAACTCACAGTATTTCAAGGCAACTCTCTCTCTCTCGGGGTTGTATGTTTGTGCCTGTGGAGTGACTAGTGGGAGCTGAGTTTGGTGAGGTGGGAATGAAGGGAAGTGCACCATTTAATAGACTTGAGATGATCATGAAAAGTTCTACAATGAAGACAATTGTCAGAATTTTGAATGCTTCCAAATATAAAATTCGAAATATAATCATCTAATGGTTCAGCACTGAAGCATTTCTCTACTTCTCTTTTTCCTTGAATTTATATTTAACGGCTCATTCCCATGGCTCTTTATTTTTATGTCACTTGTCATGTCAAAGTAGTAATAAAATTGAATAAAAGTTTCCTGTATGTTCTATCATTTACAAATAAGATATTAACAGCGGACCCGTGGTGAAAACTATATATTTTTAAAAAATTTAAAAGTATTTTTGTTAAAAATTAATTTTTTTATATATTTTGAATCATTTTAATAATCTGATTTTAAAAATAATTTTTAAAAAATAAAAAAAATATTATTTTGATGCATTTCAGCATGAAAAATATTTTAAAAACAATCGCAATCACAACTTTCAATCATGAATCTTTTTAATCAAATCCCATTAAGGTTATATCCAGGATCTTCGAATCATGAATCTTTTTAATCAAATCCCATTAAAGTTATATCCAGGATTAGGAGGTGTTTACTCTTCTCCGTGAGTGTTTAAAATGTTATAATTTTTATTTAAAAATATATTAAAATTATTTTTATCATTTTTATATTAATATATTAAAACGATTTAAAAATATAAAAAAATTAATTTTAAATAAAAAATTATAAAACAATTATTACATCACAACCCCAAACAAACTCGTTTTCCTTTAGTAGAGTTGATTTTAGAAAGAAAATTGTGCAGCTTGTTTGCTTAAAAAAAAGGGTCAAATTTTGATTCGTTATTTCACAGTTTTTGAGAATTATAATTTTAACGAGAAATTCAATTCATGAAGCATTAAAATTCAATTTTAAAGCACGTGACATCATTCACTGGGTCCGCAACGCACGTGTCAGCAATCCGAGCATCTAGCTCGTGGGGTGTGCAAGTATAATTGAGTTCCACTTCTCACTTCGCTAGCAGTAATCAAATTCAAGTTGTCATAGAAGCTCAATCCCCATCATCACAACCACGGCATCCAAAAAAAAATAATAAAAAATGAGTCTTTTCAAATCAATCTTCGCCAAAAACTACCACGTCTTAAACAAACACACGCCCAGGTCCTCTTGTCTCCCTCTTAAAACCCCGTTCTGTAATTCGGTTCAGTGGTCCAGACACGATCAAGTTCTTACAAGGTTTTTTAACACACAATGTTAAAAAATTCAGTGAAACTCCCTAGCGAGACAACGTCGTATGTGCCCACTCCGAATTTGGCTTCTGTCTCTGTCCCTCCTATGTACGCTGCGTTTTCGACTTCACAAGGGAGGTTCTTGTCTGATTTGTTTTTGTACAGAAAGCCCCGAGGTGAAGAGAAGCTTGATGGGTCCGGGTCAGGTCCTTGTGGGGATTTGGAGTTGTTTGCTGATGTGGATAGCTCTGTTCTTGATGAGCTATTGCAGACTTTTAAAAAGTAAGTGATCTGTTTCTCTTATTTGGACACTTCATAGTGAGATTTTTTATTTTTAGAGAAAGTTTGGTTGTTGTAAGATACTATTTCAATTGATTTGGCCCTTTTAGCTGGTGAAAGGAAAGAACCTTGCGCAAGTAGGGGATGAACTGAAGGGGGCGGACATGCTTGCTTGGTTTGCGGGTTATAGTGATGTTGGATTGAGGAGATATATTTTTACACAGTTGTTTGATTTAATGTTCATAGCCATACTTGGTTGCAATAAATTTGAATAGTTATCAATTTAGCGTGGGAATTTTATTTGGGAAAGTTGACAAATGCGGTATGCTAGCGGATGATTTAGTATAAATGTATTTGTAGTCCCATTATGGTGTAGAGCAAAAGGTTGTGGACCGTATAAGTTAAGGACAAGATTTTTCAACTAGGATGTTTCAAAATTAAAACTTAGTGGTTGTTGTTTATTTTTTCTTCTAAATTGTAGTAGCTGATGCCCCACCCTCAAAACTGCAAAGGAAGAAGAGAGGGTGGGGTTTTAGGAGCTATGTAGGTATCGGTAATGAATGTCTCATTTGCACATGCACCCACCCTCAGAACCCTAAAAGATTTTTTTTGGCTGGATTTTGCACGCAGGAGCTATTTAGGGATCAGTCATGGATGTCTCATTTGCACAGACCTTACTATGACCTCAGGCTTGATCTGATGTTTGGAGAAACATTTTCCAAAAATTGTTCTTGTATGCTCACTGCTTTGTGGAATGACGGTAGTGGATTATTTGGATCAATTATGGGCTTTCCTTTTCAAGTGGCAGTGTAAGCATTAACTTATTTTCGATTCTGCAGATACTGGTTAAGGTCTAATGTTGAAATTGATAATGTGGCAGAAGACTTCTTTTGCTGGCAGCGGTTTGGTGGAAACCTTTCTGAAAAATCAAAAGCTGAAGAAGAACCAGAGGCAGCTAGTGTTGGCTGGGGCTCTGGGGTTGATCGTTCTGCAATGTCATCTTCACATGGGAATGATGTTGGATGGCAATGGTTTAGGGATCCTAGACGAGATTGTCTTGGTTTCAGGGGGATCTTTCTATCCAATGAAATTCGTGGGTTTTCTTAGCCTTCATTGGTTGCTTGATGTTAATATACAACAGCACATACGCTATGAGGCTGAAGAGCTCATTATGCATTAAACTTTCTGACTGATTAAATCAATAGTTATTTTTTTAGTTTTAATTTCATTTTCCCCCAACTATTTTCGATGTTACAGCACCTTTGGTTGAGCCTGGCAATAAAACAAAAGAGCAAAATTACCTGCTATGGAGAATTGAGAATGAGGTTGCAGAAGGCTCAACTGAGATTCCCAAAGGTTGAGGCTATTAGACCAAAACGGTGGCCCGCTGAATGGTTTTCAGAGCATCAACAACATAGTGCTGTGAAAGGGTAGAGCACTAACTCGAAGGATAGGGTTCGCTTTTCTGAACTTGAGATAAATCCTGCTCGTGTTAGCCTCTTTTATGGCGGTGCAGGTATTCCATGTGGTTAAAACTTGTATCTTTTTATACATTTAGCTTTATAAGGAAGAAATAAATCGTTTTTTTCTTCTTTTAAAAAAGTATAGCTAATAAAAGGAGGGTGTCAAACTCGTGTACTGATCTGACTACATGCATCAACACGACAACAGTCATTTCAATATTGGTTTTTGCCCTAACGTTCATGTAATTCTTTCTAACCGGTGATTTTCAGGTAAATGATTCATGCTATATTGATTGTCTTCTACCTATGTTCCTTTCTTGTCTTTCTTTGACTGGTCCTAACAGCGCAACCAGTTAAATGCTCTGATTCTAACAGCGCAATCTGTCAGTCGGTGTTATTTTTCAAAATCTTTTTCCATCCATTTTTTCTTGAAAAAGTGCCATATAAAAAAAAATATTGGGACAAAGCTAATTCAGTGACCCAAAGGAACTGAGATTTAAGCCTTACAGCTCAAAGGGGTCTTGACTGATTAATTCTCAAATTTTTATGGCTGGATCGAATGGTGTTTGAATGAACAGTTGATCTAACTCTACTCCTCCTCCTCCCTCTCTTGTTTACTCTGTTTTTTCAAAGAAAGATGTCATGGATTTCACATTAGTAAGCTTAATTAATAATGTTGCTGATTCAATCAGCTAAACAAATTAAACTATAACCACAGAGGCAAAAACAAATACGAGAAATTAAGAAGATGCAAGTGAATTAAATAGTTGGCATGCCTAATCGGGGAGTCGAGGGATAGAATCCCCACATCCTGATGGCATTTTCTATTTGTTAGTGATTCAATTACTCAAAACTTAAAAGCATGCTCATGGAAATTATATTAGATATTTCTGTTATCTTCTGGAACACTGACCAAAGCTCTTTTCAACTAAACTCGGATCCAAAAGCAGCAGCTCATGTCTTCATCATACAATAATTCATTGGTTTCTCTTCCTTTACTGTGCCCCCCAACTAACCAAACCAGCTTATAAAAAACAAAATCCTTTCTTAAGTATTATAATACTTGGAGCTAAAGAATCACTTTATACTTTACCTGGTTTCACTACTTTTACTTGATTCCTGGGTTTGTCTTTTCACTTTGTTTCTTTCTTGTATAATTGATCGATACTTTGTGCAACTTTTGTGTTTTTTTCTTTTTCATGATTCTTATGGCCATCAATCAACATTCCCTAGTTTCTTTGGTTACATTTGATTAGAAGATTTTAAGAGAAAGAGTTGTTGACCTCACCAAGAAAACAACATGTGATCCGACATTTGATGGTGGAGAGAAGGGAATTATGGATGGAATGCCTGCAAAGCTCGAGACTTTTGTTCGTCTTTCCTTTTAACACACTCCCCACAATCAAGATCTTTATTTTTTTCTATCCTTTTTATTTTTTTCTCATCATTCAAGAACTCGAAAACAGTTTGTTATATATAGGTTAATTAGCTGTTATGTTTTGAAACAAGCATAGAAAAACACATCTAACTACTATATCTTAGAAGCAGTTTCTAGTCTATGTTCAAGGTACCATGCATCATGTGTATTGTCATGAGCAAGCTGTTAGCCTATGCAAGTCCAATAATAATGCTGATCTATATATATATATATATGCACACGAGGCGTTTGCTGAATAATTGATAAACCCTTCTCCATTTCAACTTAGATCGATTGTATACAACAGCAAGATTCAAGGGTTCGTAACTCATGTTTGTGCTGACTTTAAAACTCTAAAAGGAACAATTTCTGTATTGTTTTGCTGTTGTGTTTGTTTGTAGTTTTTTTTTTTTTTTTTTGCCAAAATATGTAGAAATAGCGACAATGTCTGTCCTTGGAAGGGAAATCAAGAAAGGCTGTACGGTCCCGTCAATTGAGAGAATAACAGGCACGAGAATATGCACTTTGTGTCATTTTTAAAGTCTGAATGGTAATGAATGTTGTGCTTTGTCCCAAAAACAATTCAAGGGAGTTTACACACATATTCTTACAAATATCATGTTGTCTAATCCTTAAGATTTGGCTCGGGTGTAATTAAATTTCCTTCTTAATTCGATATAGGAGTTCTTGCGAAACAATTCAAGCCCAAGGGGTCTTTTTTCTCTTGAATAATGAACTTGATTCTGCAGGGACACAAAAAGTACAAGCAAAGGATAGCTATAGATACCTCGAAAATCAGAATGCTAATTTTTTTTACTGATGGTTTAACGGGTTAATTTTTAGGTTTGTGTTGAATTATTTCATGATCATTAAAAATATATATAGTTGTTAATTTTAAGATTGATAAAATTAGTTAAGATATACAAATTGACTCAAACACCCATATTATTAATAAAAAAAATGCAAATTTTCTTTCATTGGTTCAACAATTGACATGCAGAACCTCTCTGTTTTCGATCGAATGGGTTCCTTCCATTTGCCGGGTGTCCTACCAGGACAAACGAAAGTAGGAATTGCAACAGTTTTAGTTGTTGTTTTAGGTTTTAGTTTCGGAGCAGGTTAGGTTGACATCGCTTGTTTATTAAAATATTTTTTAAAAAAAATAAATTAAAATAATATTTTTATTTTTTAAAATTTATTTTTAACATTAACCCTCGTTTAAAAACATAAAAAAAATCATTTTTTTCGCATATGCTTCTGTACTGCAAAAATAAACAGTGCATTGGTAGTTTTAGTGACGGCATTTATAAGAGATAATAGGTGGAGGGGCTAGCAATCCACTAGCTTCTGTACTCGTGTGTTGAAAACCCAACACGATGATGGTGCTCTCCAAACTCCAAAGACAAAACAAATTCCGCCTACTAGATCAGGAAACCTTTTGGCATTACATAAAACAATCTTTTCAACTTTCCATAAATTCGAATCAAGAAGATAGCAAAGCCCCCACCTTCTCTGGTTTTGTTCCAACATCCCTCTGCAAGGGGATGCATGACGGGTCACCTTCGAAATCAAATGGTCATCACAACTTCAGAACAAAAAAAAAGAGTCAAAACTAGGATGTTCATGGAAAAAGGATACCGTGAATAGTGCACAAAGTTGTGGAGAGCCCTTGACCACCTCGCATAAACGCGCACGCCGACTACAAGTGAATATTGTTGATCCGAGTGAGGTTCAGACTTTTACAAGCAAACAAAGACTTCCATTCGTTTGTTTCATCAGTCACATTTTACAACTTTGAGAATTTACAGAAGAATTAACAAATTGAAACTTTATCCAGTGGAAAATATTAGTTACACAGAAAAGCTTATGATCTAAGATCCAGCTTTTGGATATAGATGCATGTCATCAAGACACAGGCTTGCATGATTAGAATTTCACTACAGGTATGGCATGTTCAAAGAGCTAGTTTTTTGTTGCTGTATCACCGGATCTCAATTCCCTTTCAAGCTCATCAAACTCCCAGTCACCAATCTCCTCCACTGAGTAGTCTCGAGCATCTTTCCCAAACTCTGACTCTAACTTTGCAAGTTCTGCGGCAGGGTCAAGCACCTCATCTGCCTCCACTGCAGGTTCCGTGGGATGCTTATCTATATTGGATTTAAGGGTAGTCACATTCTGTGATGAGGTATGGGATGGACTTCCCAGTGCCTTCTCAGATGAATTATCAGCCTTAGGGGTTGGAGCCTCCAGTTCTAGATTTGGTCTCTCAATTGACTCGAATTCCACTCTCAACTTCTCAATATCATCAAATAGCTCTTTAACCGAGGTATCATCTTTCCTGGATAGAGGAGGTCAGGAATGACATTTTTCAGGCAATGTATACCACAGTGGAATAACATTATAGCATGTAAATAACTGATGAAGAATTCAAGGACAGAACCAAAATCCCACCTAGAACTTGCCCCCTTTTGAGCATAAAACTGCTCTCTTATGTTGTCCACCACACTGAAAGTGGTTATAATCTGGAACAAGACAGCCAAACTAAGATATCAATCTATGCTTGCAATGCTTTTACCAGCTATGTACGTGCAGGAACACAATAAGGCATGCCTCAACAGGTGCAGCTATTTAGCACCTTTATGCAACTTTTTAAGTTCAACAAATTGCAAGGCACGTATAAAACAAATGGAGAGATTCAAATTCAAAAGGTACAGAGAAGAAAATAGAAAGAGTAAAAACTTGGAAAATAGTGAGAAAGAAACTTGAAACCAGCAAGACAAGAAATAATGGAAGTGCCAAAATATTCTTCAAAGGAAACTGTATTAGAGTTTTCTGCTCAACTCTTACTGAAAGAGAGGTTTTTACAAGAAGTTATGTTGATAGCACAAAATTAAACAGTTGATGTGGATAGCCATTTGATTCTGATCTTAAATTATAAGCATGAGCCAACAAGAATTATTTATGCAAACCCACCTCATTCATGACTCTTTCATCCAAAAGTTGGCAAAATTACTAATACTTACGATTGAAGTAACCCCATGTTAGGAAAATCATCTACCAAAAGGGGATTTAACAGCAATATAGCATTTTACACATGGTAAAGCAGAATACTGTGAATAAATCAGTCATGTGCATATTTGACATGAGAAGCATTAAGGAAGCACTTCCATACCTTTGCTTCACAATCCAAATATTCCTTCTCAAGATTTTTCCTTGGGTTTAATTCTTTAGAATCTTCATTCCCCACACTAGATGCTATCTCTAACCTGCATTGTCAAAAATATATGAACAAATGGGATAACAAACAATCAGAAACCTGTTAGTGAAGCAAATTACATTACCCTCCACTTAAATTCTTTAGGCTTTCCGCAAATTTCTCTATACAGATGATAGAAGGCTCCAACTCTTTCTGCATAAAACACACAAGTTCAATCACAACACAGAAGAGCATGTCTCTCTCTCTCTCTCTCTGTGCGAGAGAGAGAGAGAGAGAGAGAGAGAGAGAGAGAGAGTCAAGAGAGAGTCACAGCCATAAGTTCAGTTAGCCATAAGTTAATTTTGTGGACATTCTTCAAAAAGAATATAAATTTACCTTGTATTCAGAGAGAAGATGAATAGCCAACTTCACAAAATAGTCCTCGTGTCTCTCCAGTTCATCACTTGAAAGTGAAATAAGTAACAAGTAGCAATTATGTAGGAAATAGGTAAGAAGATGGATAATACAATTTCAATATTAGAAATTACAAGACCAACGTACAGAAAAACAACTAGTCATAGGAAATGCAAACCACAATGATGTACATACTTGACCTGCTTCTCCTTAGCTTCACTGTAAGATCGCTGGAGAACCCAGGTATCTTCCAGAAAATTGAGCCATGTAGTGAGAATATCTGCTTCTACTTTGCATGCAGCAATTGATTTTGACACCTCATCTTCCTATATACTCGTAGAAAAAGATGTATCACATGGTTGAATATTGAGCACAAAGACGATAAATTATGCAATTATTTTTGCACCTAATTAGGTAGAAAGAAACCAGAAGAGAAAATCCAAACCTTTGTTTTCAAATGCTCAACAATCTGGCTGTTAGCTTCAACAAACTGATCCCTCTCTTCTCTGGCATTGCGAAGGTGCGCATTTGCAGCAGCTAAGGAGATATTCACCTATAAGGTGAGGACAGTCTTTGAATGCTTGTGATCAATAAAGGGCAAATGAATGGGGAACAAGAAAAGAAAGCGTGAACTAAAAAGATTCAGATAATCAGTTGTAAATATAATCTCATACTTCCAGCTCAAAAATCCAAACTTGAGTTCAAAATTATGAAAATACATGTTTTATAAAAGCAAAAGGAATGAGATAGAGAAGTTAAACCTTTTTCAATTCAGCTTCAAGTTCATCTCTTTGTTTTTCAAGTACTGATATCTCAGCTACTATTTCCTGGAAGGGAATCAAAGAAAAAAATCAAAATTTCCATCAAATCAAATACATTAGCTGCATGTTAGAAGCATGCTAGCATTCCTACTTTCTACACATATCCCAAAGCTTCAGAGAACACAGATCATGGATAAATTTACACCCACTATAACCACAAGTTTCACATGGTGTTTGCTTTAGATGAGTTACTAACTGATACGTAACCATGCAATGCTAAAAACAATATGAACTAACAAACAAGAACTCTTGATAAGCCAATTAAACTGAGCAGTCAATAATCTCACAATATATATGGACAAGAAGCAGGCAATCCTAAAAATAAAATCTCTACATATAGAGTGAAAATATAAATCACAACCATGCAGACCATCACAACATAAGATAGCACTATCAAAAGAAGGCTTGACATAGCTATTCATACAAGCATACAAATGTTTGTAGCATTACATAAAACAAGGAAAAACTAAAGCAGCTTTTAAGATAACCCATGATGTGATGGCAATAATCTGCATTCCAAACCCCAAAAGAATGAGAAAATAATCACTTTCCCTTTACCTTGAGATCTAATAATAACTAAGTAGAACAAAGGCATTGTTACTGAAGCACATTACCTTCTCCTTTTCATTTGCTTCATCAGCTTTGGCAACACGAACTTTCAGTGCCTCTTCTTTTTGCAATCTGTGAATTATGTGGGAATGGGATGGGGGTTAAAAACCACCATAAATTCTAAAAGCAATGATGGGTTCAATGATATCTACTCTCAAACACTGGAAGTCAAACAAGTGGTTCCCAAGAGAATCCCTAGTAAGTCTTGTTTCTTGGTCTTGAGGTGTTACAATTTGACAATCACCTTTGCTTTTTACCAGAGAACTTCCCAAGCACCAAGAAGACAACATATTTTAAGAGAACCAAGGTGACTTGTTTTCCAAAGATGTCATCATAACTTGAGCAAGAATAACGACTGCTCAGTAGCTTTTGGAGAAGGGTGAAGTTCAGCCACCTCAATAGAACTTGTGAAGTAGTTTGGTATGCAGTGAAATGGAAAGCAAGGAGTCCACAAGTTTTAAGAGTATAAGGGCACCGCCATTTTGGCTGCATAAATAATACTTCAGATTGACTTCATACCTGTGATCTAAGATACGTTTTTCAGCTTTTGATGTAGAGCTAGCAAGAGATTCCGATAAGACCTTCAACTTGTCAACCTGCTCAT
>Ga0325405_1000789_pt1 | contig 30963 bp, 11 predicted proteins | sample PopdelMetagenome_21_FD_205663 | JGI IMG/M metagenome (GOLD analysis project Ga0325405, IMG submission 205663) | Populus deltoides microbial communities from Bellville, Georgia, United States - Xylem-Control-R2 | ecosystem: Host-associated > Plants > Phyllosphere > Stem > Wood/Secondary xylem... | reverse complement strand
TCATCATGGCTATAACTTTGTGCATGCATCTCCTTCTGATCTAGGCTTGTAGCCATATTACATCTATCTTTACTGTCAAATCTTGAAAAGTTGTAGAATATTCACTTGTTTTTTCTTTCTTCTTAACTATTTTCTGGTAGTTAGCTTGAACAAAAGCAACCGTCTCACTATTCTGTCATAACAGTGGGCTTATTTCATACTATTACATGGATTGTTTTCTCTTTGCTATGTATTACTTACTCATTCTTGTGCCTTGCTTGCCTCATCCTACGCATTCAATTATGATGTCTTTCTGTTTTTTTTTCCTTAATTGGATTGTGGATCATGACTGACTGTTGCTAAACCCAGGTGGACCCTGACAATGTAAGGCCAGTTGAATTCAATGCCTTACTGGAAGCAGAAAAGGTAGCTGAAGCTACAAAACAAGCTATCAAAAGAAAGATTGCCCAAGCGGCTTCTGTTGACTTTCAATCACGAACTTTACCAGCAAAGCTTCGGATAGAACCTGACGACTCAGAGGATGTGGTAAGTAGTGCTTACATATACTACTTTTACAATGCATGCATGTTACTGGTGTCTGTAGCAATAAAATGACATTGACTAATCTCATTTTTCTCATTCTGAAATCCTTAGTTGCTTTCCGTATTGGTTAGTTTCATTTAAAAATGAATGAGGATACCTGGTTCTGGCTTGGCTGGATTCAAAATGTTACCTATGTCTGGGCCACCAGTGAATACTTTCTATCTCTAATTTGAGCCTTCAAGGATTAGCTTTTCTGCAACTTGCTCTTTCGTGTGTAACATGGGTTGGTGTATTGATAGTTTTTTCCTAAGCAAAATGGTTTATATGACATTTCTCTATCTCTTATTCCTCTTCCACCTCAAAGTTTTTGCTATGCTATTACTTTTCCTCCACAAGCGTTTTGATTTAATTTTTGTTTTTTCTACAGAAAGCTGCCAAGCGTAAGAAGATACATTCTTTCAAGTCAAAGATGCGTTTTGAGCAACTTGAAGTCGCACAGAATAAGCGACAGAATGCATGGCAGCAATTCCAGACAACTAAAGGCAAGACTAAGAAGGTAAATACTTGCAAAATGGAGAACGCACATGTTTGTAGTAATTTGATACTTGGGAAACTGCAAGCTACATAAAAGGGCACTCTTTCCCCATTCCATTAAACCCCCACTTCCCTCTCGCAATGGGATTGAACCTCTGGATTTTCAAGGTTGAATTCTAAATTCTTATCATCAGGTTCTTCCCTGGGGGACTAAACATCACAAAAGTAACTTTTAGAATTCGCCTTTCTACTATACCATCTGCACTTATAAGGTGCCCTTTTCGTTTATTCTTTCAGGTTGGTTTCTTCTCAGGGCGCAAGAGAGAGAGCATTTTCAAATCTCCTGATGATCCCAATGGCAAGGTTGGTGTGACTGGAAGTGGGAAGGGCTTGACAGAGTTCCAGAAGAGGGAAAAGCACTTGCATCTCAAGGATGGAAGCGTTGAGATCGATGATTAGATTAGAGTTACATCACATTAGATGCTACAGTTACATTGTTTTTTTTTTTTTTTCCCTGTCTTGTAACCTTACTCTATAGGCTTTTGCACAAACTGATCCAGTAGCCAAGATACTGGACTGCTGCTTAGGCGATGTACTGCCGAGGAGTCTCGATGATGTGGTGAGCTTGTTAGTATCTGTGCTTGTAGGTCTTGCTTTTAGAAAACCTCTTCTACGGATTTATTTTTCGCCGATTAGAAGGGTGCCGGCTCTTCCATTTTCTTCCTCTTGCAAGTATCTGTCGTTCTTAAAAACCTTTTCAATTGGGTGCACAAAACGAAAAGAAGAATCATGTATAAATTATTTTAAAAAAATTGACAACTAAATAGAAAAGCATATACATTTTCTTAGTTGATTCCATATGGAAAACGAGTTAAAAATATGAATGCAAAGCTTTAAAAATTAAAAAAACTTTTTAATTGAAACCTTTTGAGTTTAATGATAGCATCGATACTGAAAATTATTTAGTGATAATATCGAGAATACCTATATAGCTAGGTGATATTATTAAGATTTTTTTTTTAAAATACTAAGTTTAAGGTTTTTTTTATCAACTGACATGAATCTTAAATAAAATATACCATTTAAATATAAACATGGTTAATTTTTTTTAAAATAGATAAAAATTTATGATTACTAATGATAATCGTGTTTTGTATTATTCAAATCCAAACATGAACTTATAAAAAAAATTTAAATATGTATGAATTTTTTATATATAAACCTGTCTTGATTTATATTTAGATATTCATAAGATATTTACTAGAACTCCAAATTCGAATGATATAATTTAGAACTATCTTGTATATAATTAACTTAGTATATATGTAATTTTTTAAAATTTTAAGGTTATCTAAGGCCAAACAAACTAATATCTATACGCAACCTAAAACATGATATTTTGCCTTCAAGCTTTACTCGAGATTGATTGGGTTTAATAATTTCCTACTGTTTGAGTCGGTTTACCACCCGTATTCTTGTCTCGGAGTTTGAGCGTAAGATTGACACAAAAAAAACCTACTTGGTGACAAAATTGATTCTAGGAAAATAGTTTGGGGGTATGTTTTGAGGTTTGCTCACTAATAAACGAAACCGAACAGGTCGAAGACTTGAAGCTGGGAAGAGTTGTGTTGTGTTGGAAGGAAGAAAAGGAAGGAGAAGGCCAAATCCAAAAAGAAATGCTAGTACCCAAACAAGTAGCAAAATCTTCAAGGGTTTTCCTCTCTTCCCTTTTTCTCTTCAACTTAAAGAACAACAACCCTCTTATCTCCACCACATCCCCATCCTTGTACTGTTGCTTATACTATGATTACTCAACAGCTGTAGCTGTTGCTGCTGCAGCAGCAGCAAGAGGAGGAGGCACTCGTGATAGAGTCACAAGTGCGAAGGACATAGCCACATCCTTCAAAGAATGGTTCAAGAAAGGAAACAACGAGTTGTTGAATCGAATTTTTGTCACAATTCAGAAACATGGTGAAGACAAAGAAGCTCTTGGGCTTGCTCTTTCGCAATTGCGTCTTCCTTTGAATGAGTCATTTGTGTTGGATGTGCTTGCTTATGGTAAAAATAGAAACGAGATTTATTCTTGTGTTAAATTCTTTGATTGGGCTGGTCATAATGGTGGTTTCTTTCATACTCGTGTTACTTTTCATGCTTTTTTTAAGATCTTGACAGAATCAAAAGGGATGAGTGTGATGCTTGATTTCTTAGAGGTTTGTAAAGGGACAGGAGATGTTTATGTTCATCATAATATGAGATTCCAGACCGTTTTGGTTATGGGTTATGCTGTTGCGGGCAAGCCTGATGTTGCACTCCAAATGCTTGGTAGAATGCGCTTTCAAGGTCTTGATTTGGATACTTTCTCTTATCATGTGCTTCTCAATTCTTTGATTGAAGGGGTTTTTTTTGAGGGTTTTGAGGCTATCTTTAAGCAGATTTCGTTGAGGGGTTTTGAGGGTGTGGTGACCCGGGTTTTGAAGATGAAGTATTTATGTAAGCAGAAATTGTTGGATGAGGCGGAGGCGTATTTTCGTGGGCTGGTCAATGAGGGTAAGGTTGACAAGTGTAGAAGAGGTGAAATGTTTGGATATGCACATGCTTTGAGTGTTCTTGTTGATGGGTTTTGTCAAAATGGTTTGTTTGTCAAGGCCGGGGAGTTGATTGAGGAAATTAGCAAGTTGGAGTTGGTGCCAATGGAGTCTGCTTATGGGATTTGGTTGAAGAACCTTGTCCATGCTGGAGAGATCGATGCAGCTTTCAAGTTCATGAAGAGCAAGAAGTCCTTAGAAGGGTATGTTCCAGACATTTTTTGGTGTAATTCATTGCTTTTCAGGCTTTTGAAGGATAACCGTCTTGAGGATGCTTGTGATTTGCTGATTGAGATGAAGGAGAATCAGATATCTGCTAACACCGTCACCATGAACGCTGCATTGTGTTTCTTTTGCAAAGTTGGAATGGTAGAGGTTGCACATAAGTTGTACAAGTCGAAGTTGGAGTTTGGATTCTCGCCTAATACCATGGCGTATAATTATCTTATCAATTCTCTATGTGGAGTAGGGTCCTCTGGTGAAGCTTATTCTCTACTGAAGAATTCTATTAAACAAGGTTATTTCCCTGGTACAAGAGCATTTTCTGTGCTTGCTGATGCTTTATGTAGACAAGGGAAGCTTGACATGGTGATGGAATTGGTTCTTCTTGCTCTATCAAAGAATTTTAGGCTCAGTGATTCCACATACGAAAGAGTCATATCAGCATTGTGCAGGGCTGGGAGGTTTGAAGATGGTTATGTGATGCATGGGGAATTTAACAGAAGGAATAGAGTTGCTACAGTAGCTACTTACAGGCAGTTGATTCATGGTTTTAGCAAGTCCAATAGGGGACATGTTGCTTCTAGGCTTCTTATTGAAATGCAGGATAAGGGTCACCAGCCAACTCGGAAAATGATCAGAGCTGTCTTTCGCTGTCTATGTGATATGGAAAATCCAGAAATGCATTTCTTCAAATTGCTGGAGATGCAATTGTACCGTCACAAATTCAACACTAAGGTTTATAACTTCTTCATTGATGAAGCTGGGCGTAGCAAGAAACCTGAACTAGCCAGAGAAGTATTTGAGATGATGCAGAGAAATGGAATCGAGCCCAACGTTGGCTCACATGTTTTTATCTTGAAGGCTTTTCTGAGGAATGGAAGAATTTCTGATGCTCTAAATTTCCTTAAAGCAACGCATGATAGCAAGATGGATGAAAAGCTGTACCGTGCCATGGTTGTTGGGCTCTGTGAAGTCAAAAGAACTGATCTTGCTCTGGATTTTCTGAAGGCAATGCAGAGTAAGGAATTGGTTCCAAGCATGGAATGCTACGAGGCTGTTGTAAGGTTGCTTTGCTCAACCAAAAACTATGATATGGTGGTAAAAATTATTAATGACTTGAAGAAATGCCAGCGTAAGCTTACATCCCTTATTGGTAATGTACTTCTGTTGCATTCCCTAAAGAGTAATGAGCTATATGAGTCTTGGGTTCGATCAAGAGAAGTGCAGAATGATACATCTTCTGATCTTTCAAACCTTGGACTCCTAATTAGTGCATTTTCTGGTCATCTTGAAGTGAGCCTCGAATACTTGGAAGGACTGATTGAACAGTGCTTCCCCCCCGACATCTACACTTGCAACATGTTGTTGAGGATGCTATGCATGAGGGATTTGGACCGTGCTCAGAAGTACTTCAATAGACTACGTGACAAAGGATTTGAACCTAATCGATGGACTTTTGACATCATGGCACACGGCCATTTTAAGCATGGAAGACAAGTTCAGGGTAGGCTGTGGGTGGATGAGATGTCGAGGAAGGGGTTTGATCCAACTTAAAGTACCCTACAACTCTTTCCCCGGTAATTGCCACTTTTTGCTTAACCATTCACAGAGTTCTACAAAAAAATTTCCAGATGAAAATAAGATGCCTGAAATTGATTAATTACATGGAATATCTCATTAACCTCATGTAAATTATGATTATTATTAAAAATTGTTATCATTCCCTTCTCTTTTTATGTCTCATGGTTTTGGAAATCATTTACAAGAAAAGAAATAATGCAATTTTATTATTGTTACCATTCATCATGGCCTTAGATAAAGAATGATATAGGACTGTCTCGAAGTTAGATTGTATATTTGGTGATCACAATGAGTGGGCAAGGTTTTAAAATATCGAGAGAACATGGGTTTTTTTTTCGTTCTTTTTTCTTTTTTGCGTAAGGTAGAAGGGGTTGATTTGGGGGCTTTTCTGGTGTTTGTATAGTAACTGCTAACCATCCAAAGGGGTTGATTTATACATTATTTTAAACCTGGTAGTTTTGCTATCGCCCTAGACGAGTCTCATGTGCATCAAAGTGAACCTAAAAGTATATGAGTTTTGAATTAGAATGGAGGTTGCAACTGTTTCTGATCCAAATAGATTTTATTTTCTGAACTAGTAGAATTCCACTATACACAGATGGGATAGATGGCAATGACTGGCAGTCAAGTTGAAGGGATGCTAAATTACACATTCAATATATAGTATCTTGTTTTCATGCTCGACATATATAATTCCTTACAATAAGTGATATATATTTGCACCTGCAATTCTGGATGATAAATTACACATTCAATATATAGTATCTTGTTTTCATGCTCGACATATATAATTCCTTACAATAAGTGATATATATTTGCACCTGCAATTCTGGATGATAAATCATATATATATATATATATGTGTATATATATATATATATATGTATATGTATGTATGCATGTATGTATAAACTTTCTTCGCAACTGTGTTGCTCGTTTTACGCTGTCTTACCAGGGAAATGCGTATCCTAAGCTTTCAAAGGCAGCATTTGATTGAGCAAATGTCTCTCCTAGTCAAAAAGCTTCTTCTTTTTTTTTCTCTCTCAGATACCTGAACTGGTATGGTCCTCAGTTAACGCAGCAGAGTTGAGTCCTTTACAAAGCAACAAACAGTGACAATTTGGCAGAGGTCCAAAATGGACTTCTTCTGTTCTTCTTCCGCAACAAGATGCCTTGCTGATAATATAATACCAAGGAATGGCTGCGAAGACTGCATGATTGAATGATTAAACAGGTGACGTTTAATTTTATAAGTGAAATGGAAGGTTAATTGGGTGCCATTTAATCAACAGCACAAGCATAGATAGGAATATTGAAAATCAAAATATATTTATATGATAATATATCAATAAAATATGGGGTTAATTTGAATTAATTCTTTTGATTTCTTCATCGTGTATTTTTTTAAATGGGCTAAAAAAATAAGACCAAAATGCTTCACTTTGTATTGAAGCTAGAATTTAGTGACTGTTAAAACTTTGGCTTGTAAACACAAAAGTACTGAATGCATTGAGATTAGGTTCATAATTTATTAGAAGAGGTTTTTTCCCGGAGGAATAGCAAATTCCTTTTTTTTTTTTTATCTTTCAAAGGAGTATCCATGAATTGTTGTAATGTAATGGATCTTACCCTTATCAGATTTCCCTGCTCTGGCATTAATTTCAGTCTAAAATCTTCTCTCAGGTTCGTTTGGTGTTGATTGTCTTTACCACTAGTTATATGGAGCCTCGTTTTAGGACATTGAATACATGTATTATTAATTATTAAAAAAAAAAAAAACTAAAAGAGATTGGTTTTTACTGCAAATCATTTCATTTCGTTTCTCAACATGCAATGCAATTTGCAGATTAGGATCTCGTAGAATGAAACTTGATTTCTATTTAAGCATGCTGTGGTTGGATGGGAATGGAAATGGGGAGATCTTCTCTGTTTATGCTGGAACTGCAAAGGAAATTTGATAATCTTGATGGTTTAACATCTCCAGTTTCTTGAAAGTTGAAAGTACATTGTGCATGCATATTTGTGATTTTGTTCTATCTCCTGAAGAAACTTTATGACAACCAAATTTAGATATTAAAGTTTTGTAACATGTGTTTGCTTTTAGTGGATTTAGAGTTTTTATATCAATAATTATGATAAAGTTATCCATACATAACTTAAAATGTCTAGTTTTGATTGAGTTAAAATTTAGCAAGTAATAAGAAATATAATTTGTAAGTTTGGCTGATATAATCACTTTTGGATTTGTTTGAATATTGGAAGCCAATAAAACAATTAAACACTTGTAATAATAGAAAGGAACTCAGGGCTTGAATCTTGAATGTGAAAGCTACTCATGATATTGAAAGTGATGAGTTCCATAAACCTACTAATTCAGTTGTAGAATTAATAAGGCCACAATATGAATGATCAAAGTGATTACAAATTGATTTTGAGTTTTATTTCTAGAGTTTTGGCTCCTATTTACTCATTTTATAGTAGACTTTATGAAATTGCATCACTCACACTTTATTTTAGATTTTGTTTGTTGAGCCATTATGAGCACATTAAAATAATGTCAAATGGTTTACCACCTCCTACTTATAGTACTTTGCTTATAATTCTATGGATTATATGACATATTGTTTTTCTATTATAATCTTCTCTTTATCATTTATTATTGAAAATTCATGTTGGCTGTTCATTTAAATAAAAGTAAATGAGCTCGTCAGTCCCTTTAAAGATACTAGTAACTATGATAAGTATACTAAGAAATGGAACTAGAATTTCTTCAATGACATTTTAATTTCAATTAACAACATCAAAAGTAAAATAAGTTAAGATAATATTCTTAACTACAAAATCAAAGGATATAACTTAATTACAAAATATTCAATAACATTCTAGTTGAATTTCTTTATAATTTTCATCTTCATCTCTTGAAGATCTAAATCAGAATAGGGTGGAGGAGTCGATTCTTTATGTTTACCTATAAACTTCATAACTAAATAAGAGCTTGCAGTCTTGTAATTATGCAACAATGTTCAAAAATCTATATAAAAAATCCTAATACATATTTGGTAGATATACTAGATAAACCAAATGCATTATTGGACAATAACAAATCATAAGGATCTTTCAGAATCTGGGCGAAGGGGGTTGTAATTTGTAAATATGGTTGATTAGTCTATGTTTGTAAGAAAGATAATCTACTTTGATGTTTTGGTTTTTTTAAAAATTAACAACAGATTCTTTTAAATTTGTAGGAGTTTATTTTATAATACCATACAAATTTACTTTGGAAATATAATAACTCTTTTCGTAGTTGTGAAATATCGGTAGTATCAAAATATTTTTATTTATATAACTATTAATTATTTGTTTAATTTATAAAAAAACACAATAGTTAATTATTTTAAAATGATAAAATACACCCGAACACAAAATAAACTTAAAAACTCACTTGATCAACAGTAAACTAATATGATTTGTACTAAGAGAGACCAACTTCTTTCTTTACTTGTTTCCTCTTCTTTGCTCATTTTTCTTCTTATAGTTTGTTTTTTTCTTCACAAAAATCTCTTTTATTTTTAGAAAACAAAAAAACCATGAACATATTATTTTAAAAAATATTTTTATGTTTAAACAACCCATATTATATCTTAGACATTTTAGCAAAAGTAAGTCTAAGTACAAATCCCATGAATTTACAGCTAGTCAAGTGAGTTTTTAAGTTTATTTTGTATTTGGGTTTTATTGTTTTATTTTTTCATTTTAAAATAATCAACTATTGTGTTTTTTTTTCCAGATTAAATAGAGGATTAATAGTTATATAGATAAAAAAATTTTGTTACCATCTATATTTTATAACTATGAAAAAAGTTTCAACATTTTCAAGGTGAATTTGTATGGTATTTTAAAACAAACTCCTACATATTTGAAAACGTATTGTTGATTTTCTTAAAAACCAAAACATCAAAGTACATTATTTTTCCTTACAAACACAGACTAATCAGTTTTATTTACAAAATACAGCCCCTTTTGCCCTAGAACCTGGAAGATCCTTATGATTTGTTACTGTTCACCATTGCATCTAGTTTATCTGCTTTATCTATCAAATATGCATTAGGAGCTTTTATCCTAAATTTAAAAGATGAAGTTCTACACTGTTCACCATTAGATTTTGCAGTGGAGATGGGGTTTGAAAAAAAGATGAAGTTTTACACTGTTTGTGATGCATTCTAAGTATTTTTAATATCCCTTTTGTGTTTGTGGATTGCAATTTGTTATGCCAAAGTGTGGATCTCTTTTGTTGTTTAAGCTTTATAATAAATCTTTAGATATTATTGGTCTTTTAGAATTTTAAATATTTATCTCTTTATAAAATATCAGTAAAATATTAGCTTGTGATTCTTGTAATCCTGTTTTGATATTTAGGTATTCTTTGTATTGTTTTTTTTGTTGATTATGTTCAAAGTTTGAGTGTTACTCTTTTTATTATATCTTTTCTTTATTATTATTATAGTGAAATCATATTATTTTTCTTTGCCATGTGCAAGTATAGACTTTAAGAAAGAGACATATGCTAAATATGCAAAGCATAAACTCTAATTTTATGAATGTCTAAAAGTATTTGTCATCTTCTGGTTTATTATCATTATGTTAATTGTTTTCTTTTAGGTGTTATGCATTCAAGAAAAAACACGTCCAAGTAGTTATGTCAATGATCATGGCATGAATTTAGGTGATAATTATGAAGAGACGTAATATAGAAGTTATTGACCAAGGTTCAATCAATAAGAACAACAAAGTAGGGCATCCTTTCTTCAATAGAGCTCATTTCAGATAAAATTATAATAGAATATAAGGACGGCCTATCTATATAATCAATATTTTATGTCATGATATTATTTATTTGTGTTGAGTTATTTTAAGTTTTACAATTATATAAAAATAACTTGCTTAAATTGATTTTCAGGTTCATCTATATTGAAGCTGCTAGTTCCATTACCTCTACGATGAAGTAGTCATTTAAAGAATCATTGTTTAAATAGAGTCAATTTGAAAAGCATCCTGAATAGATGTATATTGTAAATGCTTGGTGGGAAAAGTTTAAAGTTAAATAAATAATCTTTAATTAGAGTTACTAGTTTTATAAATTTTCAAAACTAATTGATGTATGAAATCAATTAAGAAAAAATTATGGAGGACAAAAGCAACGAAACACTTATCAAGAGAGTGTGAAAAAATCATAGTGCAACTAGATAAGTTTAAATCAACTAATGGTATATCATGTAAACTTGTTTCTTTTATTTTCTTACCTAATTTCTGTTTGATAAATTCTCATACCTGGTTGTGTGATTTTTTATACAATCCCCACAAACAAGCAATTAGAAAAGCCAACTCTGGTGACATAGAAAAGTGAAAAATCTATAAACTGAGGCCTATCACAAAACCATAGTGCTTTTTTATAATTAGATTTTTCTTAAAATAAATTTATTCAAATTATGTTTAAATAATTATTTAATTATGCCATTATTTTCAAATAATATTAGCATATTTTATGGTAATATTAACAATTACTTTTCAAATAATTATATATGAACCTTGAATACTCAATGCGGATGAAATATCTATTTTTTACTTTTTTATTTTGAATTTTTTATATAATTTTTCTCAAGTTTATTATTTTTTAATATATTTATGTCAAAATTATTGATTCGTTATTTTATTGATCAAAACTTAGATTATGATAAGTTTTTATTTAAAAAATAATATTTTAATAAAAAAATTGTAAAAAAGGCATTAATTAATAAAGGAAAAAGGGTTTTGATTAAATAGATAACTATTTTATTGCTAAAATATTTTTGAATATTTATTTTAATTGCTTTAATTTTTTATGCAGTAAGAACATAGATTAAAAAATATTTTTTTATTAAAAAAATACATTAATAAAAAAAGGAGTATTTAAACTTAAAAATTACATTTTTTTTACTAAATATAAATTATAAATTTTCTTATAAAAATCCAATTTAATTGCCATATAATTAAATAAAAAAACTTGAAGGAGCGCCTAGTGGCACAAGATGAAATTTATTAATATATATCTATTTTTCAACTTTGCATTTTGGTTTTTAGTTAACATTCCTAGCTCTTTTATAATTTATTGGTTTATATAATTTTTATTTTATTTTATTTAACACATATCTTAACTTTTCAATTTTCAATTAAAAAATTTTATTAAATCAAAAAACATGTTTACGATATCTATATATTTTTTTTATATTAAAATTAATTTAAAATCTTATCCACAAGATACCGTGATTTGTCGAATGGTATACCCCGTGTCATGTGTTAGGAGATTCATTGGAACTTGAATTGCACACGTAGGGTATGGTTTAGGAATTGGGTCAATGCATGCCTGTGGTTTGATAAGAGACAATTGAGTCCCTGTATTTGATTTTTGCGTCCTTTTCCATCCCTTTGTCCACCATCCTCTTCAATTTAGTGTCGAAATAGATTTTGACCGTTGAGGACACGTGTCACTCAGACAATGTACTTTTTTTGAAAGCTTTTTATTTTTATTTTTACAGGTTAGATTAGTAAATATAATTTTAATCAGAAATATTTTTTTGATATTTTATTATAATAAAATTTAAAATAATTGACCATTTTATAATATAGAGCCGATTTATATTAACGCTTTAGTCAATTTTTTTAATGTTTTGTCGTAAAATTTAAACTAGCCAACAAGAATTTGAACTAATTCGAATTAAAAAAAAACATGGTTAAGCCGGTCAAAATCAACCCTAACATGATGATTTTTTTAATTAAAACATCTTTTAAATTATTTTTTTTAAAAAAATAGGGATTAACCCGAGATTTTACAAACTATGATTTTGTCTTTTCTATGTATCTCTTCAATCTACCATCACTGTTTTTTTTTTTTTGGCTTCTATGTAGTAAAGCCAGCTATTATATGATCCTTGACCATGAGGTAGGAGCTCCAATATTCTTGAAGGGAGGCCCTGTCTATGCCTGTTTTTAGCCAACATCTTGATGAGTATTAGTGTTTAGATAAAAACAGATGGGAAAAAAGGTTTGTGCTTGGAGGGACCTAGCTCCAATACCAAGACATGTCTGAGACATGTTTTTTTTCGGACATTTCCTGATGGGAACAGCTTCTCCTTTACATTTTGTAACAGGTTTTTGCCCGTGGACTTTCCTGATAGAGCCTTTGATTATGTTCCTGATGCACTCATCACTTCATAGAAGTTAGATTGCTAGCTAGGAAACACCTCTCTTCTTCAAGAGCTCCAGCAAATTAAGTGATGAGCTCCCCATGATCAAGGAAAGTGCTAAATTGAGGAGGATGCATGCAATGGATCTTCTTTGGGACCCTTGAAATTTGCTTCTTGACCGTATCATTAGAAACTTAAAAATTGATTTGAGCTTGGGATTGCTTGATGCTCAACACAAGCTGCCTTTATAGCATTATTCTAATTATAGATTGGTTCCCTATTTTTTCACTTCATTTTACAAAACTCCCTCTAGAGGGAGCCTACTTCCTGCAGCGAGGCGGGAAGGAAAGAAAGGAGAAGGTAAAAAACAGAAGGGCTAATGATAAAGGGAGATGATCCCTTAACATTTTTATATTCCTGTGCCTATATAACAAGCCTATATAATATGTAGTGCGATGAAAGCATATTCTTTTGATCAAGGAGTGGTATAAAAATCAGCTAAGGGATGCTCTCATCCCCAACATGTTTTGAAGAGTTGGTGAAGCCATAGTCGTCACCATGGGTACCTTGTTGTGTTGTGATGGATACAGATGGTGGACTGTAAGAATACCATCTAGCCCAGAATAGATAGTTGAGGAAGTTGAGGAAGCCAAGGACTGCTAGCATCCAGTAGAAAAGATCTAGCCTGTCTTTGTTGAGATCATTGTCACTAAGCCAGCCTTTATTTGTAGAGCTTGAGGAGGTGACCTTGTTCACCAAAGAAACTAGCAAGGAGCTCAAGTAAAAACCAAACGAGTAGGAGCAATATGTGATAGCTGTTAAGAATGCTTGCATCCCTTTTAAAGACTGTTTGTAAAAGAACTCGATGAGACCAACAGCAGTGAGCATTTCTGACAATCCAAATATTAGAAACTGTGGGGTGATCCAAAAGATGGACAATATCTTGTTTGAATCTACAGCCGCATCCCTTCTCTTCTTCTCCATAATGGCAGCAGAAACCATGGAAAAGGTAACAAAAAAGAGGCCAGCTCCTATCCTTTGCAAAGGCGATATTCCTGATTCATGACCACTGATTTTTCTTGCAAAAGGTACAAAGAAAGTTTCATATAGAGGGACTACAAAGATGAGTATGATGTAAGGGATGGATTGAAGTGAAGCTGGAGGGATGTGGAAGGATTTGGTAAGTTGGGTGTCCATGGCACTCCCTTGTTGGACTGAGAATGTTTGGAGTTGAGCTAAGATGGTGTTGAAAACTATGGTGCAAGCAAAAATGGGAATGGCTGAGATCAGTATCTTCACTTGCTCCACTTGAGTGACACTGCATAATCTCCATGGACTCTCCTTCCTATCGCTTCCATCTTCAACTTTGATGCAGGCCTTGTCCAAGAACCTGGAATTTAGTTCAAGAGAGATTAATGTAATATTTAAAAGGATTAATTAAAAGAAGCGAAAATACAAGTTAATTTGGCACTTGTTTCTGCTTAATTAATTCAGAAAAATTCTGAATTACCTGAACCTTTGTGTGTGAACTAGCCTGCAAGGGTCAGAAGATGGGTCTACCAGGCCATTACTTGGCACGCTGTTTTGGCTTCCATGAAGCATCTGCGGATTAGCGGGACAGATTTGCTTTCTCTTGAACATGGCAGCCACAAAAACCTGAGAAACCCCAGACAGACCATAAATAGAGTCCAATTAGACTATTAGAAAAATGAAAAGTCCAGCATTCTTTCATAATTATTCTATAGAAAGTAGGATAAAAATGGCTGGAACAACTTTTTCCATGACCATGAGTCAGCAGACACCCTTTCTGCTATTGTCTATATAATCTTATGTTAGGCAAGAAATTAAGGCGTAAGTAGCTCTGGTTTTCTATTTTTGTCTATCCCAAGATGACCGTGTAGCCAAAGCATCAACTCATGTATTTATTTATCTGATAGCATAATTAAGCGAGACAAAATTGCGGACACAAGCAGCAACATCGAACAGTTGAGTCCACAACATAAAAAATCCGAACAACCACTAACTTCCAATTCTTGATGGAGACCAAAAGAGGCACTAAACAATATGCAAGTGCACTTTCTCTCTTTCTCAGTTAGAATTTAGAGAGAAAAGCATGATTTTAATCTACAAGAGTGCATGCATTTCGAACAAAGGTAGCTCATTTTGGTGCTCTTGCAAAGCAGGAGGAGTTAGGATTTGAATTGCATGCAATATGTAGCCAGAGATAATGCACGAAAGAAAAGGTTAAGGTATATTACCTGAGCTATGGGGGTGAAAATGCTTCCTTGAGGGGCTTTGTTCCTGTAATATAGAGTGCCGGAAACCAAGCTGATCAATCCCATTGCCATGACAGCTGCAGAGACTCCGAAGCCAACATCCATGCCAGAATTTGTTTGAACCCATACTAGAAGTGTTAGAGCAAAAAGTTCACCCATGGAGAAAGCAAAATAGGCAGCATTGAAGTAGGTAGAGAGCTTCTTGGATTGCTTCGGATTACTTTGATTGAACTGATCACCTCCATGAGCAATCATGTTGGGTTTAACGCATCCACTCCCCAATGCCACCATGTACAGGGCTACAAAAAAGATCAAGGTCTTGAATCCTTTAGCTTCTATACAGTTTTCTCCACCAGTTAACATGTTACACTGGGGTGGCTTTAGTTGGGGAAGATGAGCTTGAACTGATAGTAATATGAAACCCTACGAATTCAATGAACAAAAGAGAGAGTGTTTAGCAGAAGGAATCTTCATTACTTACACACAGACAATTTCTGCCTCATAATTCTTCATTTGTCCTTTGCATACATACATACAAGTTTGTCTTGTGCTAAACTATAGAAGGGAGAATACGTATGCAAAGCTTAAAAGGAGCCCTTACAGAAAGTTCCACGAAACCAAAGATGAGCATGGTCCAGAAGCACCCAAGATAAGAGTCTGAGAGGTAACCACCAAGGAGGGCCAGGATAAAGATAGTTCCAACAAAGTTTGTCACTATGTTTGCAGACTTTGACAAAGAGAAGTGCATCTCATTTATCACATATGTTATGAGGTTGTTCCCGACAGCAGCTATTGCCATTATCTCAAATGCTTGAAGCCCTGAGATTCCATGCCAGAAAATACATCAAGTGTTTGCAGAAAAGGGTAGACAATATCATGACTCATCATAGAGAGAATCAAGTCATATCCTTACTTTATGCCAAAAAACTTATTGCTTTCACTTGGCAAAGTTAATACCCAAGAAAAGGGAAACCATGAAACAGCAAGATCTGCTGGGGAAGAAATAAGACATACCAAGAACAAATGCCGCTGCTCTCATGCCACCATGCTTGTTGGGGTTGGAGGGCTTGCCTCTCCAATCAACTGTAATCTCTTCACTCACCACACACACGCTCTCTCCCTTGGTATCATGTCTCCTTGCCTCCATGTCCATTTCTCTTGCACCTCTTAGCTCTTTCTCCTCTGACAGAAAAATGTAAGAAACAAGTGTTGTGTTTACTCCTATGCTGAAACTGAGGCAGGAGTATTGCCCTAAATATAGAAGGTTCAAGCCCTCCTTGAAACTTCTAAAGCCACACGCAGCCTAACAAACGTGGCTAACACCTCTACCAAGAAGGGAAAAAAAAACAAAAAAGTAGTGTTGCTTGGTATGATTATTGGCCTGGCTAAGTCGTCAAAACGTCAATTTAATATATTTTTGTTATCAGTAAAACGTGATTTTAATCACTTAGACCAATACTCGATTAGCTTGCGCACTTGGAACTTCGAAGAAAGTGTGTTGTGTTGTTGGACAGAGTTGAAGAGTGGCCTTCTGGCCTTGCATTAATGCATGTTTGGTGGTCCACCTTCTATTTTAACTAATCTTATGGTAAGAAAGTGTGTTGTGTTGTTGGACAGAGTTCTAAGTTTTTATTTATTTATTTATTTTTCTCACACTCTTCTTGATCTATCCTCATACTTTTTTTCCATCCATTTTCATTTTTTTAATGCAATCACAACATAAGAATCAACACATTAGATCTCGTCAATCGAAAACTTAGTGTCCCTCCCTGTATATCACCTGCCTCCTTCACGTTTTTTTGCCACGAAGTGCAGCAAGATAAAATAAAATTGGCATGCTTAATGTGTTTTACTTTTCTTTTCTTTTCTTTTTTAATGAAACTGGGATTCTTTTGTTACACAATCCATTTTAAGGATGCATGAACTTATCAATTAATTATTAGAGAATAATATAAATTATATCTTGAACTTAAATTTTTAGTTTGAGATAGTTTTTTAACATGGTATCAGAGTCTTGATGATCAAGTGGTCACGGGTTCGAATCTCACCACTCCTATTTATTTGATAAAAATTAAGCACAATATAATGTGAAATTGTGCAAGCTTCAAGTTTAAAGAACTTTCACTCGATGAGATGTGTTAGAGAATAATATAAATCATATCTTATAACTTCATCTAACAGTTTAAACTTTTAGATTGAGGTAAATTTTTTTTTATAACTATCAAGGCAGGATGATTCAATAATAGATGTTTGTTTATATTCCAGCCTTTCATATGTATAAAAAAGAAATTATTGTCTAAATTTTAAATGAATTTGGCTTTGTGTTTAATGATTTAATTTGTCTATCACAATATTTTAAAAATCTTAATTGAATTTTTTTTGTGCTTTTTAAATTATTAGACAAGGTTTGGATTGATTCTACTACAAGAGATCTTCCTTGTCGAGGAGAAAAGAAGAAGAAAAACCTTAGAGCAAGCCTCCTTGGAAAATCTAGAGATTAAATGTTTCTGAATACAAATGTATAATGCTAACATGGCCTGTCGAAATTAGTGGAGGATGCAAAACAACACTGTACAGAAAGTGTGATGGATGCTGCCATTTCTTGGTCATATGCTCAATGCACAGTACAGAACACCGATAGCTAGCTTATTCTTATATTTTATATATAGTTTTTAATCTATTTTTATATAAGTTTAATGGTTTTTAACTTGTTCTTACATATTGGATTGTTTTCAATCTATCTTAACGTCATCTATTCTTCTTTAAAATGATAGAAATACTCTCATGTGAGAAACTCAAACATAATCTAATTTTTTTATAAAAAAAAAAAGCCATGAAAAAGTAATTTTTAACAGAATATGAGAATTCTTTTCTTTTTCAAATTTTCTTTTATATATATATATATATATATAATAAATTAGGTGGGTTTGTGATTAAGAAGTTTCTTTTAGGAAAATAAATATTATCCTTTGTTAATTTAATTTTTTTTAGTTTTTTTTCCTTATTTGAAGGGAACATGGTTTTTTTTTCCTTATTAGTATTAGTATTATTACTACTTAGGTAGTCGTCGCTACGCCGCATACTCACCTTCTATTTTCATAAAAAAATTTGGGTCTTGATGTTGACATGATCCATGGCTAGTTTGGGTCATGCATAATCAATGACCCAAGGCTATTTTGGGTTCTGCAGCCGCAAGACCCAAGAATAGTTGGGTATTAGCGCAGTCCAAGCATCACATGTACACTGGGGTCTGCCCAGCACACAGCAGGCAGCCCAAGTGCCACCTGTGCCATTGGTCTACTGACACACAGGTAGGCAGCCTAAGCACCACGTGTCACCACTTGGTTTTTCTTCGATAGTGATAACAATTTTTTAAAATTTATTAATGATGATAATAATAATAATAATTTTTAATCTTACCTTTCAAATCAAATCTATAGTTGTTTTTCAATATTAATAATAATTTTTTTCTAATTTAGTAATTATTTTATTAATATTAATGCTTTTGATTATATTAAAAATAATAATATTCATAACACAAATAATACTATTTTTAATTCCAAGAATATTTAGAACACAAATAATAATATTTTTTATATTAAAACTTTGAATTATTATAAAAATAATAATATTATAACACAAATAATAATATTTTTGATATTAATACGTTGAATTATAAAAAAAACAATAATATTTAGAATCTTAGGACCTAGGAACCTTGGGTCTTTACGCAAGACCCATTAATCTTGAGTCCTAACGTTGGACCCATTCCCCTTAGGTTTAGTGTCATGACCCAAGCGCTAGGTGTCTCAAACTGGGGTGCAAGCGCCACGTGCTCTGGGGTATGCCCAGCACACAAGTAGCAGCCCAAGGCCAGGCAAATCGAGCGCTAGGTGGCTGCAGCCTTGGGCGTGGCCTGGCCAACGCTCAGGCATGGCAGCCAAGCGTTAGGTGTCTGCAGCCCCAGCGGACGCGCTTCCAGCCTGGCACTTGGGACCTGCTGGCTGCAGCCTCACACATGCCCCCACCAAACAGTGCAATCCACAGTGAAAGTACTCACATGGTCACTACAGTGCAAAATAGTGCATTCCACAATGAAAGCACTCACAGTGCATAGTAGTCCGCGCTACAGTGAAACCAAACAGTGCAGTCCATAGTGAAAGCACTCGCAGTCCACAGTAAAAGCACTCACAAGGTTGCTACAGTGCAATTCACAGTGAATGCGCACTCACAGTGCATAATAGTCAGCGCTACAGTTAAACATTGATAAGTTTTAGCTATCGTTAATAATTTTCAAGTTTTTTTATATAAAAAGTTATAATAGGTTTTTCGCAAATGAAAACTTGACTTAATAAAAACATATTAAAAACTAGACATAAATATAAGAATAAGTTTAACTAATTCACATATTTAATTTGCCTTATTTTCCCATTTTAAAAAATATATATGTTCTAGATGAAATGAAATATGCCTTAACAAAATCTGATCTGAAACAAGATTTGGATCATGAATTAGAACAATCAATCCAATTTTTTTTAGAAAAACTAAAATGATGGTGTTTTGATAAAAAAATATTCAAGAAAAAAAGTTAACAAGTTGATAATCAAGTTTTGACTTGAAATCAACTTGAACCGGTCTAGATCCCAGATAAGTTGGATACCGAATCTACCTATAGAGAGGTTTTGAAATAATGCAACAAAGTGAATGTATGGGTACTAATATTTATACATTAACCAATAAAATAGATTTTAAATTATGTTCACTAAATGGCCTGCAAACTACACAGTACTTAACGAGGATATGGCAACCATAGTGAAAGAGACAGAGAAAGTGGTGTAGGGGTAGGTAATTAGGCTACAAATCCTCTAGCTAATTAGTGATTAAGAATTATGGAACTTTGAATTAATTTTGCATGGTGCAACATACTGTTGATGATACTAATTATTTTATTATAGTATGAATGTTGGAGGGAGCAGAAAAAAGGGAAACCAAGTCAAAAAGGTTGTCTGTTCTAATGAGCAACAAAAGGAAATGGTTTTGAACTTTTTGACATGAGATGCTCAAATTAATTTGTGTTTTCATTGGATTAATCAAGTCTTTTCTTTCTACAGTTGGGTTTGAATGTAATGCGGTTTAACCTGTTTTTTAAAGTATTTTTTATCTTAAAAAAAATTAAATTAATATTTTTAAGTATTTGTTATGATTTTAACGTCCTGATATATAAAAATTAAAAATTTATTTTAATATATTTTTAACTAAAAATATTTTCACAAAAATATTTTACCGCGTTACCAAGCATACGTTCATGCAAGCAAAATACATTATAATTAATGCATCATCTATTAGAAAATGAAAATAATATTATACAATATCTCCTTCATGGTTTGTATATGTGTTCTCCAAAAACCCAGACAAATATGGCATTATGCAAGTTAAAGGTGGAGGGACCAGGTGGGAGGATGAGAAGGAGAAAGAAGGGCACATTACTCTCTCAGTACTCTCATGTATATTGGCCACTTGCATCTTGATTTTTTATTTGTGGGATTTGAGTTACTTTTCTAAATATTTTTTTATTTAAAATTATATTAAATTGATATTTTTTTATAATTTTAATAAGCTAATATAAAAATATAAAAGAAATTATTTTAATGTATTTTTAATTAAAAATTACTTTTAAAAAACATTATTATACCAAAGTATCAAACACACACTGTGCATGGTTGTAAACAAATCATAGTTATTACATCAAACGTTGACTCGGTACAGGGTCCGGATTATAAATTAAATAGATTAATTTTAAATAATATTATTTTAAAAAAAAATCAATACCACTTGGACAAGGGGTTAGGTGAACTTGCAAGGCTATTTTGACTTTTGGAATCCAATCACAAAATTCAAGCATGAAAAATATAATACGATAACATTTGAAATGGAAATTTGCATACAATAACAAATAAATTTATATTATTACCAATTAAAAAATCATGATCATATGTTTTGTTTTCAATACATGGCGGCTACCAATTGGTTGGTCAGCAAAAGAAGTCAACATATGCAAAGAGCAAAGCAACCTAAACAAGGAACACGATCTTTGTTGTGTACATGTATAGTTTTGAGAAGACGAAGAGGGAGACAAAGTGGAGACAAGGCATTCGAATCCTAAGTGGATCCCATAAACATAAAACTTGCGTATTTGTGACTAAATTTTGGATTCAACAACAAAAATCTCTCACAGAACAACCCCATTGTTCACCTTTTCTTCGATCTTCTATGCCCGGGAGGAAGAACATGTACCCTCGAAACACTGTTATCTTATGACACAAGTCAACCTGAAACCTATATCCAATATCGAAACACTGTTATCTTCTATGTACCCTCGAAACATTTGAATCTGACAAGAATCTTTCATTAGGGTACTAATTAGAAGGTGGAGCTGATCATGTACGTAATCTTCAATTAATGGTGGCAGATCCTTTGGCAATGAGTATGTATGGGTTTGTGTGATAAAATTAAATATATAGCCGGCCGATATATAACTATATATACATAGCTTGCCAAGAGCATAAATTAAAGCTTGGAATTGAAATAAACTAGCAGATGTCATCTTTCACTTGAAACAAATTGTGGTGAACGAGAGATCCTTTCCATTTTCCATCATTAGTGTCGAGATCCTATCGATCCAAACATTAACAAGATTCCATAGCTGAGCATAAGATATTTCTAACGTCATAATTAAGCCCATTAATTAAGATAGTGAAAGCTCCTCCCTCATCGATCCATCACCGAGTGTGGGCGAAGAACACATTGTGCCATATGGTGTCCAATATTTGAGGTCTTTAGCCTTTATAGTTTTCATAATGTGCTGAAAATGAAGAGCACAAACTTGTCCCCGGTTGAATTTTCAGCGAGCATGTATGGGACATGTGTCATGTCGGACCTTTAATACTTGGTTTATGTACGAGGAATATATGTCTCTATGTATTTCATGTGTCGAAGAAAAGATAAATTTATTTTATATTCTCGTATCTGTATCCTTAATCGGATATATTTCTGATTTTTCTGTATTTGTTTTTTTATATTACAAGACACCGATAAAATATATAATGATGGCACTAGAACATGTGCACACACAATCTAACCCACATATCAAAATGCCAATTCTGAACCAATGAGTCTCATTCGAAGAACCAACCAAAAACAATGCTCAAAAGGCTCTTTTTAGTACTGTATACTGAGATAGTCAAAAAAGGGTTCAAGTTATTATAAGGTGGTAGGTGGGCACTCACTTCTTAATTTAGGGTTTCTACACCATTCCTGTATTTGTGGGGGTCCTATATATTTCCACTCACTAGCTTTCCCACTTCTTTTTTTGTCAAATTCATTCAAGCATTTCCGCAACCAAATATAAAAACTAGTCTAGCTTTGTGGACTAAATATACGTTGTCTTTGTACTACAAGTATCTGCTGCTCCAACAACATCATTGTAACTACATTAAGAAAGATCTTAAACTTCTTTCGATACAAGTATAGTTGCATGGGGACGCAATATTTTCTATCAGAGAGCTTATTTCTACCTTTCCATTTCCTCCTTGTACAAACACATAGAGACTCGGTATTTTCTATGCTACTAGCTCGAAGTAGCTAGTAAGATATGGCATGGGAAGAAATCACCACAGTGCATGCTTGTTGGGCCAGCAAGTCGTAAACGGATACGTGAAGTGCACTTGTGTTCTGTATAAAACGCCGTGCATCTTTGACTTGTTTCCATTAAAAATATAAAGCGTATTGAGTCATGAATATAAGCTTTGACATTGGACCTAGCTAATTAAGTCGATACCCTATCTCACGGTGTCCACAGGTAATTCAATTAAATAAAAAGATAAAAAAAATCAATTCAGGTTAATTTATCAAACTCATAACTTGAATTATAAAATTAGAATAACTACATAGAAAACAAATTAAAAAAAAAATTTAAAGCTCAATTTTCAACCAACTCAATGTTAAAGAATGAAATAGAAAAAGAAAATCAATTATAAAATATAGGCAATCCAAAATCAAAATGACTCGAGTCTATCCGTGTAACATCTTAATTTTTAACACATGTTGTGTGTCTATGTATTAAAGATCCTACCAAGATTTCAGTAGAGTTTTCCATATACTTGGAGGATAACAAGTTATCAATATCTTCAATCCCAACCCAAATAACACGACATTCATGGTACAACCATTCTAGACCTTACCCCACATCAACACAACTCAAGGTTGGCATATAATTAATTTTCTTCCATAAAATATGAATAATAAAGCTTAAAAATCAAAGACAAACATATAAAATGTGTAACAAGAAAAGTAAATACATAGTACTACATCTAAAGAGTTTATAAAATGATTAATTTTCAGAATAAAGTTAAGGATTCTACTAATTATACATAAAAAGTGCGTGAGTACAAAGTATACCTAACACAACAAAATATAACCCTTATATATCAACCCTACCCTACAATGTGCGAGAATCTTGCAAATGACAACAACAAAATAATAAACAATTTAATAATGAAATTAACAAGTGCACACAAGTACTTAAATAAATTTTGATAATTATTGACACACTAATTATCATTTCCTTAATATAACACATTTTTGCTTTCAATCCAAAATTTTCATTGCTTTACAATCATAACCTCATTTTCATCCTAAAAGTCATATTCATTATTCACAACACTTCATCTTATTTGTTTTCTTTTAACAATGAAAATGATATATTATTGACTTTCATTTAACCATGAAAGCAACAGGCAGTGGCTTCCACTCAACGATGAAAACTACAGACATTGGCTTTCATCCAGTTATGAAAGCAACATAACAATGACTCACATTCATCAATGGAAAAAAGCAACATATCATTGGCTTTCATTCAATAATAGAAGTTACAAACATTGACTTCCATCCAACAATGAAAGCAACATAACAATGACTCTTGTTCATCAATGAAAGTAAGCAACATTTCACTTCCATTCAATGATGGAACCTACAAACATTGGCTTACATCTAACGATAAAAGCAACATAACAATAACTTCTTCCTTTTTTTTTCCAAGAAAACAACCACACATTGGCTTTATTCAATATGAAAGCAACATAATCATTGGCGTCCCTTCAATAATAGAAGCAACAAACATTGGCTTCCATTCAATAATAAAAGCAACATAACCATTGGTTTTCCATAAACCTTTTTTTCAATATACTTTTGTCACATTTACCAAGGTTTATCAAGTGTAAGAAATTGCCAGAGTAATGTATAAAATTGCAATATACTTTTTTCTTTTGATTCAGTCTCTCTTCTCTTATTTGCAATTGTTTTATTTACATTGATTATTTCTAATTGGATTTTATTTTTGATTTCATCCCTGATCATTTGACTTTTTTAATTTATTTTTAAATTTGATCCTCATTCTTTTAATTTCTATTTGATTTGTTTTGAATTATTTTCTTGATTGATTTTTTTTTTCAATTCCACTCCTAGGCATTTATTTTCATTTGATTTTTAAGTCAAATTTAGCCCTAATCCTTTTAATTGCTATTTTTTAATCATTTTCTTAATGGATTTTTATACAATTTCATCACTGAACATTTAATTCATTTGATTTTTTTCTAAACATTTAAATTCATTTAATTTTTATGTCAAATTTAGTACTAATTCTTTTAATTGCTATTTTTTTTCTTGCATTGTTTTTTTTCTCTCTCAATTGCATCCCTAAATGTTTGTTTGATTAAGAATCTTGCTTCTTTGTTTTTTCAAGTTTGCATTTAATGGGGTCACCACAATCTCATAACCTGGTTAATAAATCTGAAAGATTAGCCTGAGTCGACTATTGTCTGTTTTTAAAGTATTTTTTAATATTGTTTTTGCCAATATTTTTTTTTGTTTTCCTATTTATAGGGACATCCTGATTTCACGTGTTTGATTTGTTGACCCGGGTTGGCTGCCGGGTTAGTTGTCGGGTTCACTTGAGACTTTTTTGTTATCTTTGTTTTCTTTGACAAATTTTTAAATTAGCTTATAATAAACTTCTTAATAGGACCTAGATCCAGGATTTCCTAGGTTGCAAGCTTTTTAAGATTTGGTATTGTTTAGAATATTTGTCTGGGTTTACTTGGTTTTTACAGATATTTTCAATTTCACCCATTATGATTTTTTCAATCTTTAAAATTTTATCTTTATTCTTTTAATTGATATTTATTTTATTTGAGATTATTTTTTATTTCTTCATTAAATTGAAACCTCCTTAGGTTTTTCCTATCAAATTTTATCCTTGTTCTTTTTGTTGTTTTTGCAAGTTTTTTTATTAATATTTTTTTTCCGATTTCATCCTTGAAAATTAAATTGGTTAAGAATTATACTTCTTAATTGAATCTGGATAAAAAATTTCGCAAGATACAACTTCTAGAGATTAAACAAAGTTTAAGAGGTTTACCTTTTTTTCCTCCTTTTACTAAATTGATAATGTCTTGTTTTTTATCTTTTTTTTTCTTTTTTTTTGTTATTTTTTTTGTTTTAATTCTCTTTTTGTAACTTTTTTCTCTTATTTTATTTGGTTTGATTATATTGGCTTAGCCCTCAACAATTATTTTCTATTTCACCCCACTATTTTTTAATATATAAATAATCTATTATATTACAAATAATTTTTAATTTCACCCCCTATGATATTTTAATTCAAGTTTGGTCCCAATTATTTTAATTGTAATTAGCGATAATTGTTTTTGGATTTCATCCTTATTGGATTTTTTCCTGTCAGATTTTAGCCCTGTTTTTTTTTTTTGTTGTTGTTCGTTTTCTTTTGCAAGTTTTTTTATTAATATTTTTTTCAATGTTTTCATCATTCAAAATTAAATTGAAAAACATTTAAACTTCTTAATTGAACTCAAGTCCATGATTTAACAAGTTATAATTTTTTAAATTAGACTAAGTTTAGAAAATTCATCTAGATTTGCTTGGTTTTTCTTCTTTTTTTCAAGCTGATGTTTTCTATTTTTTTTAAGTTTGGCTCTCTTTTTTTTTCTTGATTTTTCTTCAATTAATTTAGCATTAGATTATTTGATAATTCTAATAGGCTTGAGCGTCGTTTTTTTTTTTTCATTGATTTTTTATTGATTTTTTTACTTTATTGAATTTTTTTTATAAATATTTAAATTATTAATTTAATTAATAACTAAATTTTTTTCTTATATATTAAAAAACAATTGTTCCGCCAGCTGCAACATGCCGACAACATATTTAGGGTTGTACAAAGATTCTGCGAGGCTAGCTAGCTATTCACAACATGTGGACTTGCACTTGATAATGGTGGCTGTCATGTCGTGTTCTCTTTAGTACTCACTCACTCACTAAGCTTGGCTAATAACGTTTCTTGCAAGAAAAGATGCCGAGGTACGTGGGTTGCCATTGCATCGCATCTCTTTTTAGAAAGCCTTGCGCTCAAAATACATACATGCTTATTAAACTCGATTCAACATGGCATGTTAATTTAGAAGTTGAATCCAAAATAATATTATTTTAACAAAATCTAAGTTGATTTGATAGAGTTTTTAGTAAGTTTACTAAGTTAAATTTAAAAAAATTCAAAAAATAAATGATGTTCTCGTTATATTTTAATTATCGGTGTGGTTTGTAAGTGAATAAAACAAAAGATTTATATCTCATACTAGAAGGAAAGACTCTCTTCAAATTATTATAAATATGGGTTTTTATTGTGTACGTAGTAAATTAAATAAAAACTATGATAAATAGGCTCTCTTAATGGGTTTTATAATGCTATTATATAGATATTTATAACATCAAAAGATAAGATTTTGAACTTAATTTGTTAGTCAGATTAATTCTTTACTTAGTTTATTTCTTTAAACTTTTATAATTAATTTTGATATTTTTTACTGTTAAAATAAAACTGAATAGCAGTTATTCAGTTTAATTCTAAATATAATTGTTCTATTAACAGTTATATAGTTTCATTAACAATCATATATTTTTATTATAATGTTTCAAGTCTATATAAACTTTTTTCTACGTAAAGAAAAAAAAAAAGATATACAAAAAATATTTTTTCTTTCCTTTGTCTTTTTCATCTTATTTTTTAAAAAGTTTAAAAGGTTTAGTTGTGTTCTAGAGATATTATCTTTATGTAAGACAAATAAACACTTTAGAAACATTGTCTTCGTGCCTCTAAACCAATTAATTTTATTTTTTATTTGTTTCAAAGAGTTTACTATATAATACTAATAACTATAAAGAAACTGATCTTTGAAACAATATTATTAAACTTAGCTTGGTTTAGGATACAATCACAGATTTTATAAATCAATCCAAAATAATATTATTTTAAGATTTTAAAAATGGTACAGATTAGATTTTAAATCAATGAGTCATGTGTTGACATGAAAGGTTACATCAAGTTAAATAAAAATTCTATGAAGAAGGAAAGATGGAATGAACGATGGGTAAGTCAAAACTCTTCAATTTCAAATACTTGGTTTGAATATCTCAGGTCATGCATCTTCTTGATGTGTGGCTTGCAATACAATGCCATGCTTTAACACTACTTAATGGCTAGCTTCTCCCTACAGAGCAAAGCTTTTCAGATGCTGGAAACCAATTATAGATCATACCAGTATTCATGGTGAATTTGCTCCACCTAGCCATGCAAGAACCTGCAAAAGTTGTCCAACCGCTCTAATGGCAGCAGCCTGTTTTTTTGTGCTCAAATCAGATCAACAAACAGTCTTTTTAGTGTCATCAAATCACTTTACCTTTTCAAATCCAAATTGAAGCCTTCCAAATGGTCGACTTCGACATTTGACACAGTGGTTTCCTTCCAATTCACAAAGCAGCATAGGCTCATAGCCATAGCCATAGCCATTGTCGAAAGCAAAGTCATCCCATCCCATCCCATCCTTCACTAACTACAAGCCACGGAAAGTTGTGAGAGGACTTTCGAGCTGGGCAAATTTAATAGATTAAAAGCTCGAGAGTTGAGAGCTTGAATTCTCTCACCACCACCACCACCACCACCACTACGAAGAAAGCGAAGATAGACTGCCCTTTAACCACGCTCCATTCGTCCTCTGCTCGTTATCCAACTTTTGCTCATGCACTAACATAAAAGTTTCAATAATTAGTCAAGACTTAGCACCATGCACTTTGGCCACACACCTTTTGCTTGTGCTTTGAAAAACACCAGCTTTACCCGTTTGCATTGCGTTTCAAATTGGTTTTTTGTTTGAAAACAGCATAGAAAATAACATTTTATTCTTATACGATGCCAAATGAGAGCGAGCAAACACTGGGAAGTAAAGATAGCAATAGCAGGTTAAAGCTAGCGGGACCTCTCTACTTTCGATTCTATTTTTTCATCACTTTTTTTTCTTATTAATTTCATCATTTTATGTTTTTTTTTATTTTTGTTATATTTTTTATTAAAATTTAAGCTTAGTTTTATTTTATAAATCAAGATTTTATCAATATATCTTCATATTTTTATCAAAAAATATCATATCAAAAAAATATACGAGTATAATTTTTCCAAGCATAAACATAGCATAATGGAGGCACATTGGATCCGGCACTAGCCAGACCCACCCAAGGTCGGGCTTGGCAGTGTGCCAGGCCCCGGGAACGTTGGGTCCGACTCTAACAAGACTTAGCCACGGTTAGGCTTAACAATGTGCCAAGCCCCGAGAGTACTGGGTTCGATGCTAGTCAAGCTCAACCACGATTTAACTTGTAGTGTGTTAAGCCCCGAGTGCATTGGGTCTGGCCGATGTCAAACCCAAAGGTTGCTGGGTCTGGCAATGGCCATACCCAATATTTGAGTTGGTGTTACCAGACCCATGTTAGGAACTAACAGTTTCTGGCAGTCCTATATTTGCATTAGCCTAGGTCTTGCATTAGCCAAAACCGTGCACCATCTGGGTCTAGCAGGTGTTGCAAAGCCTAGTAGCTTGGCCTAATGCGTTGTCAGGCCAATAAGGTGGGTCTGACACGTGTTTCTTGAAAGTATCAAGCCTGAGGAGTTTTCTAATGAGGTATGGCTGAATTCGCTATACTCACGAATTCAGACATAATACCTGAATCTAACACCTTCAATTATATAAAAAAATTTTGCTAGATAAAATTAGTTAAATACAACTCATAGTACAACTTAAAAATCACAAAGGTAAAATTACATTTTAGTCCCTCCTCTTCACAAAAAGACAAGACAAGTGAGCTATAAATATACCAAGATGCGTTCAAAACAAAAATTCGCAATCTTCATTCTCAACTACATATATATTTTCAAAGTATCTCTCTTTAGAATATTATTATATTTTCTCTCTCTAAAAAAATATTTATTTAAGTATCGGAGAATCCTTACCTTCACTAAAAAAAACCTTTTACATATACTAGTCATAAGCTACCTTAGCATATAAAGCACCAAGTATAAACTATTAACCATCTTAACTACGGACAATGAATGAAATTATTATAACTAATTGATTAACTGATTATCCAACTCGGGAGTTCTATACCTAAACTATTAGGATTTTAAATACTTCATAACTATTAAATCTTATTATTAAGTGTACAAGATGATTACCCATGTTCTATATAATTCCTTTACAAAAAAAAAATTATAAAGGAAAAAAAAGAGAGAGAGAGAAGCCAAGAGAGAGGTAGACGAATTAGGAGAGAGCATTGGGAATTTCGGTAGCTTGTATAAAAACTATATTTTTGGCATGTACTTGGCGCCGTGTGTTATTAAATTATTTTAAAATATTTTTTTTATAATATCTAATAGATTATTTTGAATTATTTATAAATAAATATTTTTTAATACTTATTAAAATTGAAATGTATGTTTTTTTCATAGTTATATATAAAGCTTGATAATTTGTAATTAATTTAGTTTGTTAGATTTTTAAGACAAATAAATGTTAATTGCATTGAAGTAAAAACTGAAGGCATGGTATAGTTAGTAGTTAGGATATATGCATCGGTTCCATACATGTGACTATTTATAATTATCTCTTAAAATAATAGTTATTAAAAACTTTGAACCAATTTGTTTTGTAGCATGCTTTGAAATTTTATCATCCATGTTGAATTTTGTTTTTTTTTTTCATTTTTGGAAGAAATATGTGGAATTTTCTTATAACAACAAAAAACATATATATATATATATATATATATATATATATATATAAAATAAAGTATAGGAATGTTATAAAGACAGTATCAAAAGTATTTTGATAGCCTATATTTTCAGTCAAAACAATTTAACACATTAACCTCCACTCAATTAGCCTATATTTCATTTCATCTCCACTTTGTGGAGTCCTCCAGCATCCATATGTGCACATGTAAATATTTGGGTATATTAAAAATAGTTTTTAAAGTGATTTTCATTTAAAAATGTATTAAAATAATATTTTTTTTATTTTTTAAAAATTATTTTTGATATCAGCGTATCAAAATGATCTAAGAATATCAAAAAAATAAAAATAAATAATTTTTTTAAAAAAATATCTTTGAAACACAAAAACAAACACCAGTAAATTCATCCCTTTCATAGAACCATCACAGCATTTGAGTCTATGTACTCAAAAATATGTCCTAAATATATTTCTCTACAGCATCATCACATTTTAGGGTTAGAACAGATCATCATGATAGCTGAAAAGAAATTCTCTCCAATTGAATGAGGAAAAGAGGGTACTCATGGGAGAAAAAAAAAACCACATTACAAGCATTGAATATGCATATACTTCAAAAGGAGAATTCAGTTGCTCCCAAAAAAGATGATAAAAGGCTAATAATGAGAGACAAGTGAATAATCACAGCAGCGGTGGTGGGGGGTGTTTATTACCACTGCAGCAAGAGAACTTCAGGCCACATTGTCTCCAAAATAGAAGACTTTTCAAGACCTAAAAAATAATGTTGAATACAGTTAAATTCAAAATGCCAATAGTGACAGATATCACCACACCC
>Ga0325405_1000788_pt1 | contig 31021 bp, 22 predicted proteins | sample PopdelMetagenome_21_FD_205663 | JGI IMG/M metagenome (GOLD analysis project Ga0325405, IMG submission 205663) | Populus deltoides microbial communities from Bellville, Georgia, United States - Xylem-Control-R2 | ecosystem: Host-associated > Plants > Phyllosphere > Stem > Wood/Secondary xylem... | reverse complement strand
TTATTCTTCGTTTAAGAACATGAGCTTACAACAGATTTCACATGCCTGACGATCATATAAAGAAGGGAGGTCATATTTCCCTGTTTTTTTAGCAGTGTTTACATATGTCAAACTACGAATTACAATTGGGTTTTATAAATAAAAAAAATTCTTGCCATATTTTTTAAAAGATTACAGAACACAAGACACTCTCATTAAATAAATTACAAAAATTATTTCCTTTATTCTTTGCAGCTTATACAATTTTGTTTTGGCTTTCCTACCTTTCCATTCTGTCATTCCATGCGAAATAACTTCTGTTTTTTTTTTGTGGCACTTGCCAGGATTGTGATGTTTCTTCCATTTGAATATGTTGGCTCATCTTTTATTTTTATTTTTGTTTGCTCTTTCATGCCTAATTTTCCAAGTCTTATGCCCCACGTCTATTTGTTTTTATCCTTGCACATATTAATCAAAATTTTACGCTGTTTTTAGGTCTTTTGAAGAGGTCGTTTTTATTTATCGTCAACATTTTCTCAGGTTTGTTTTGTGCCTCTCTCTTATTTGCTTTATGCATTTCTATTGCCTTGCATGCTTGATCATGGTTATGGTATTCCAGTGTTGTTAACACGTAATGTTCTGTTTTTAGTTGCTTGGATTTAACTATCTTTACTTACCTTTTGTAACTAGCTTTATGAATGTCATGTCTTTTGTTATTTATGAATGTCATGTCTTTTGTTATATAACATTTCTAATTAATTTATAAATAATTATAATAATAATTAAAATTAAATTTCATTTTAAACACCCGCAGCATCGCGCGGGTATCAAAGCTAGTAATCTTTCTAAATTCCGTAGTCGTTCTCTGCTCTGTATTTATATTTGCATTAAACATGCCTTCTGATTAATTTCCTGGATTTAATCTTCAATAATTTAAATGGACATCAAGTGGTTTTGTCAATTATTTAGCGATAATTAGTACTATAATAAATGATAATTTAATTTAAACTTAATATATACCAACCTCATTCCATTCAAATAAATAGATACTTTTTAAATAATTATTTTATCTGGTAAGTATTGAGTAAGTATAGACATCACTGGATTCAACTTAAATCTCAATTGAACCTCTTCCAAATTATATATTTATATTATACATATATATTTGTATAACATCCGTATATTTTTCAATACAGTGTGATATAAAACACACATACATATAATTTATAATTTTATAAGTTTATCATTCAATATATACATACATGCTTTATATATATACATACACATATATTATTTTATTTTTTATTGAATAATAAATAATAGTTGGACAATGAATACATGAAATTCAATGAATAATTTATGAATATCTAAATTTTGTACATAATAAATAATAAATATGATATAAATATCAAAAAATTCAACCCCCAAATATTTTTTATATAATCTCCAAATACATCAACATTGATTTTTATATTTTTTTTGATTCGAGGAAACCTCACCCCCCAGAAAGCATATTTTATGAGTTCAGATGAGGGAGTAAAACCCCGGCTATTCCAGGCTCTTATAAAAGGTGCATGCCCTAACTCAAACTCAAAATTTACTATACAGATCTTAAATTCTTTACCATCACGCTACGCCTCTTGAAATCATTGATTTTTACATGCTAAATCTTAATCTGCACATACATAGTCTCATCATCCCGGAACATTTTTTTTCTCTTATCCGAATCCGATCACGTGTAAACATTATCCGAAACAAGATTAAAGTATTTTGAGTTTGCTTGGTGGCTCTATTTATGGGTATCCTAATAAAAATAATAGCCATGTAGATTTTGTTTACTGTTTCAATTATCGCTAAAAAAATTATAAATTTTGATGGACATAGATGATAGCGTAGGATTCTCATCGCCTTTTTAAATTATTAAAATCTATGTTTTTTATTTTAATATTGAAAAAAAAAACCCTAACCAAAACGTGTTTCTCACACGTCCAAGAAGTTCCGTTTTCTAATGATAAATGCCTTGAAATTTCCATTGCATGAGGTGGTCATTCTGGTCAAGTCCGAGCCAAGCACAAACGAAGCTGTGAGCGTGGGTCATTACTGGACTAAAGGATACTTGGGCCTTTTTGTATTCAGAACAGAATGGGGCCTCGTGCCCAATATCAAATCCAAGTAAGGCTGCACAGAATGGATCCCCGCTCTGGCTGGCTGGATTTCACTCGCAAAGTATAGGCAGATAAATTTAAATGAAATAATAAATAAATAAATAAATAAATGCAAGGTGGATTTGGATCAAGCTATCAATCTCTGGGTCTCTCGCTCGCTCTCCCAACTAGCTTACCATCAAAACAGATAGATCCAGATCGCGCTTTAAAAGATCTCCACCCCTAACCTTTTCCATTCGATCTCTCAGGTAATTTCTCTCTACAGCAATAAAAAAATGGTTGATTTGTAAATTGATGTAACATATGTGTTGTGTTAATTGAAAGAAAATGCCATTATAATTGGCGCGTTTGTAGTTTGATTGCAGGCAGGCCTCTTTTGTTTTAGGTTAAATAACAAAAAAATGTCGAGGAGGCCAGGGAATCCTGCCAGACGTTTGGCTGATGGAGGAAGTCTTCCTTTTGCTGGGTCGATGCATGCTAAATCGCGTTCGTCGCCGTTACTATCCATTGGCCTTGTTGTCGTGGTAATTTTTATTGCTCTTTGTAATTTTCATTTTCTTTGGGGATGACAAGTTAGTAAGTAAAGTGGTTTAGGGTTTAGTGTGAAATCTGCTGATTGAATTTGTTCTTTTGTTGATTTCAGGGCGCGATTCTTCTTATTGGATACTGTTACAGTGGCTCAGGTTTTTGGTTTCTCTACCGCCTTTGATCTGTTACATCTGATACTGATTTACTGCTGGATCTGATCTGGTTTAAGTAAACAAGAAGCATTGACTTTGTTTCTCCTGCTAACATGAATAGCATAGCATATTTTCTTACACTTAAAGAAGGGAAAACAGCTGATATCGAAACAAAAGTAAAGGAAATAAAGCATGTTTGTAATGATTTTCGTGTTTCAGTTTGGCTTCCTTTTTGCTGACTTTGAATTTAACTATTATAGGCAGATGAGTTTGAACATGAAAGTTTTATATGCTACAAGTCTTGTGAATTTATGATGTTTTTGTGTGACAGGTGGGCATATCACCAATAGAGAAGCTTTAAGTAAGACAGAAGGTAAATTTAAATGATATCTTTATATTTTTCCTTCTTAGTTTTTACTTGTGTGGGCCTGTTACATTAACTGGCATATTGAAAGATGCAACTGTGTTGAATTAGTTGGTATCAGGATTTTTCTTGAGTTTTCCATTTATTTTTCCCGAGTTTATATATGGTATCTATCATATTCAGAGAACTCATAGAGAAGCTTTTTCATGCTACTTTAATATGGACTCCTCTTTGGGTGTGATTCTTAAGTAAACATTGGCTAAAATCTTCATTTCCTTGACCGCAATATAATGTTATTAGCTGTTGTTGTTATGGAAAACCTGTTTTTCCTCATTGCCTTTCTTGTTGTGATTGAGAGTTATCTGGACTTCTGAGCTTTTGATCAATCCTTAGTCAAGTGCAGTCCCCAGCTTTTGCCTTTGAACTAGACTTTGCATGTATCTCTTTGCTCTTAATGGTTTGTATAAGGGACAATGAAGATTACAAAGATGAAAATTTTGAGCATTTGTTCTCTCTTGTCTAGGAATGTTGCCAGCATAAAAATTCTAGCAATCTGAGATTTGGGGGTATTCATATGCAGGTGGTGTTTCTTGCACACTAGAAGTCCAAAGAGCGATACCTTTTCTGAAGAAGGCTTATGGTGACAGCATGCGTAAAGTACTGCATGTAGGCCCGGACACTTGTTCTGCAGTATCAAGCTTATTAAAAGAAGAGGATACCGAGGCCTGGGGTGTGGAGCCATATGACTTAGATGATGTGAGTGCCAACTGCAGGAGCCTCGTGCGCAAAGGCCTTGTACGTGTAGCTGATATCAAATTTCCTCTGCCCTACCGGCCAAAATCATTCTCTCTTGTTATAGTGTCAGATGCGTTGGATTACTTGTCTCCAAAATATCTCAACAAAACACTTCCAGAACTGGCAAGGGTGTCTGCTGATGGCCTAGTTGTATTTTCTGGTAATTGGTCATGTTGCTTACTTTCTTTTAGGTTGTTAGTATCTCCGCATGCATTCATGTAAATCAGAAGCCAAGCTGAAACTTACTCTTATTCATCAACAGTATTTTGAACAGTAGAAGGCTCAACTAGGGACTGCATTCACCTTAAAATATTATATCCTAAACTTGCCATGACCTAGTTACTTGTAAGTATCAAACACCATGAAGAGAGATAAAGTGCACCTTTAGTCATCTTCCTTTTTATCACCCAAGGCTCTTCCCTTGTCAAAGAAAGATGCTGAGGGTAAAGACTACAAACTGTGCTCTCATTATTTCATAATCATCGATTAGGAAAATGATATTCTTGTAAAACATAATTATTTGTACTGCCATGCTATAAACAGACATCTAAATAGTCTGTTTATATTGCTAATGCATCTTTTTTCGTCTGATATTTTATGTCATTCAAATAGCTCTTCTGGTCTGATTGTTGATCTCCTTTTTCCTTCTGTAGGCGCTCCAGGTCAGCAAAGAGTTAAAGTTGCAGAGTTGTCTAAGTTTGGTCGTCCGGTAAGTGGCCAATGTTATTCACTTTTTGGATTTTCTAGACATTCAGATCTCACTGTTTTTGCCAATACTATTCTTTTGCTTGAATGTTAGTCTGCTACGTGTGCTTTCTATGCACTTAGGCTTTAAGTCAGTTGTTGAAAGGGTTTGCTTTCTCTCATTAAGGGAGAAAGGTACAAGGAATATGGAAATTCTGATCATTTCTAGGATAGAATCTATATGTCCATTTGAATTTTTATATAGTGCATAGCTCTCAGTCGCATTAATCTTTGTTGTATCATGCGGTGAATTTGTATGTTTATGATTAGAGAAACTAAGATTCAATTCTAAAAGAGATACCTAAATTGTTATTCTTGTGAAGGCCAAATTCCGGACCTCAACATGGTGGATAAGGTACTTTGTTCAGACTGGTTTACAAGAGAATGAATCTGCCTTAAAGAAGTTTGAGCAGGCGGCATTGAAGAAGTCATATAAGCCGGCCTGCCAAGTTTTCCACCTCCAGTCATATGATTGAAAGTTTTGGTGTCATAACATTTTCCATTGCTGTGTCTGCAAACTGGCAACAAACCATGCCAATGATAAGCTATTTTGTGGAATTACGCCCATGTTGGTTCTTATCTTGATACAGTAAATCTCTTGATCATTATTTATTGAGGAAAGTAAGCATGTATGAATTCACTTCCACTATTCTTTATAAGATAAGTTTTTGCACTCTATCTGCTGCCATTGCTTGTATTTATGTTCATCCAGACCTATTCTTTACTTTGACCGCAGAACATGTCTCAAGTTTCATTTTTGATATGATAAAACCAGCACGGAAAATCTTTACTTTTTATCTTCATTTTATTTGTCTTGTATTTTGTCATTTGTTTCTGGCATCTAAAATGTGTTGAAGGCAAGAACTTTGATGGTGTTTCGGAGAAGAGACTATAAGGTACTCGGGTTTAGCTGCGAGTTCTATTACCTTGTTGTTTAAACGGGTTCTAGTTTCCTGAGGCTTCCCTTTAAAGCTGAAGAATTGCATTTTGCTGCCAGCCATCACGAATTTTGATGGTTTTTGTTTATATTACATCGCTTTTTTCAAGTTCCTTGCTGGATGTTAGATGCATGCTCAATGAGAATTACCAAAAACTTTCCAAATTCATACACCCATGAAGAATTGCCGTTGTCATCATTGGCAGAGCCGTGGGCAATCAGCTTCATGCTCTTTGGAGGTCCCCAGTTACTTTGTTCTCCATTTATTTTATAATCGAGTTCATCTGACTGAATCTTCCAGTTCCACTCGTATATTTATGGAACATTCCAGTTTTTTTGAATCTGAATTTAATTGGCTGCAGACTATTTTAAAGGTAAAAATGATATTAGTCTTGTTTTCCCACCAAGATTCCGGTAACAAAGAAATTTACAAGCCGTGTACTCAACCCAGACATGTATAAAATGTATTTCAGTTAGAACGAACCTTTTAGATTAATAGCAATCTAGGGCTTACGATGCTCCCATCATATATAATCATAATAATAATAATAATAATAATAATACATAACCATCAACATTTCAAATTGTCAAAATTATACATGTTGTCATGTCATGTCATGACATGACATGACATGACAAGGAAGCTTATTAGGATTTTTTTCGGATGAGAATATATTTGAAAAGTGGATTTTTAATATTAAAAAAACCCCAGTTTGATCAACCATCATTTTAGTGGTTGAAAACTAAGCAAGTAAATGACGTATCCTCTACTTTTATTGTTTTTTTAAAAAGACAAATGATATGTCGGCCTCTCGTGTCAAAGCAAAAAAAACCACATGCACGGGCTTGGATTTTTTTAAAAAATTGGCCTAGTGTGATGGGCCATCTAGGTCCAAATCCATATATTAGGCCCATTACCCTATTAAATCTCATGAAAATAAATAGCTTTAAAATATATTAAAAATATCAATTTTAAGAATAATTTTATTTTTTTTAATAAAACTATCAAGCATTGTTTTACGGCTCTTTGTGATTTTTTTTTAAAGTTTTGTTTTTGCACAACTTTTTTTTTATTATCATCATGTGATTACAAGAAAAATAGACAAAAAAAAATTCCTAGGTAATATTCTTATATTTTTTTTATTGACATATACCTAAATAAAAAAAATTTGAATAGCTTCTCAAGAAATCAAATATTTTGATATCCACTTATTGTTTAGTTTCTTAATATAGCCTTTCATTTATATCACACATCTCTTTCTAACATTTATTTATGTATATAATTTTTGATTGATTTGATTAAATATACATGTCAACTTTTTAATTCATCCCAATTTATTTTATAAACTAAAATTCATTCGGACAATACCTATCATTTCTTTATATTAAAAAAAATAATTTTTGATTTGTCTCGTGGCATAACAAAATAACAATAAATTTACTAGTCTCAAAATTTGTTTTGTAGTGTGATGAGGTACGATCCAAACTATATTTTATCTTAACTACAATTTCAAAAGTATTAGGTTAATTGAACACATCATAATTTTATATGTTTCTCGCTCATTTTTTTTTTTAAAAAAATGGTTATTTAAAAAAATTATTTTTAACTTTTTACAATCACATATTTCAAATTATAACTACAAAAAATACCTCCATGCTAGACACATTAAGCTAGCATAACTTAGTTTAGCTCTAGTGTCATCATATAATTACAACTTATTTGGCAATGCAGCCTATGTTTTAATTTTAACTTTAAATTTTTTATTTTTGAATTATTTTGATAATAATATTAAAAATAATTTTTTTAAAAATAAAAAATATTATTTTAATATATTAAAAAAATACAGTATAAAAAACAAATACTACTTGTACTAATAGACTAGCGGATAGAAAGAAACAATAATAAACCAGCTCAACTATAAAACAAAAAACCAGAAGTGGATGCTAACGTGCGCCAATTTCCACTTCCAGCATCCCTCCCCATCACCCCATGGCCACGAAAGACCAGCAGCCCAAAAAACTCCCACTCTTTCCCTTGCTCTCTCTCCTCTGCTTCGCCTCCATCTTCCTCGCTCTCTCCCTCTCCCTCTCCAAAAGAGCCTCAATCTCTAACGAAACCATCCATGTCAGATCCACCCCAACACTAACCTCCACTCCCTGCAATTACTCTCATGGTTCCTGGATCTACGACCCAAATTGGATACCCAACAAATATGACAGTACATGTAAAGAAATATTCAAAGGTTGGAATTGCATTGCTGGCAATAAATCAAATGCTAAAGACATCATTAAGTGGCGATGGCAGCCTAACGGGTGTGATCTCCCTCCCTTCGACCCGGTCCGGTTCTTGCAGACTTTTAGAGACACCAGCATCGGTACTCTCTCTCTAAATTAATCACTATGTTTGTATTTCTTGTGCTTTCTTTGGAGCTAATGAATGGTGTAACAGTGCAGGATTTGTTGGGGACTCGTTGAATAGGAATATGTTTGTTTCTCTCTTTTGCTCTCTAAAAAGGGTGTCAAGTGATGTGAAAAAGTGGAGACCAGCTGGGGCTGATCGTGGCTTTACTTTTCTTCTCTATAATCTTACCATTGCTTATCATCGAACTAATCTTTTGGCGCGATATGGTAGGTAAGCTCTGCTTGCTATGCCAATCTTATCTTCTTGCATGTTTCTTAGCATTTTGGTAAAAAATGGAGTTCTTGGTTATGGTAATTCCAGATTTGAAACTACTTAGGCATGTTCTGCTTTTGTTTGTTTAGGTGGTCAGCTAATGCTAATGGGGGTGAGTTGGAATCTCTTGGATATAAAGAGGGTTATAGAGTTGATGTTGATATTCCGGAAGGCACATGGGCGGATGCTCCGAGCTTCCATGATGTTCTAATCTTCAACACAGGACACTGGTAATTTAAGTTCCTGTAATTTTTCTGAACAATGTAGGATGGTCTATATTCGTTTTATATATAATTGGCTGTAGCTACTAGAGTTTCTTTTCCGTGCCGATCCTGCATCTTTTTTGGTTGTTTTTATTATGTGAAAGATTTTTCATTGACTGTTTATATGGCTCTTTGTTTCTTGTGAATAGGTGGTGGGCTCCCTCAAAGTTTGATCCTGTGAAATCTCCCATGCTTTTCTTTGAAAAGAACCAGCCTCTGATCCCTCCAGTGCTTCCTTCTGTTGGCCTGGACAAGGTCTTGAAACACGTGGTACAGAGTCCATCTGCTTTTAGTTTTCATTTCATTTTTAAATTGCCGTGAAAAATCCATGAATGTGCCATCTGATATGGTTGTGTGACCTCTCACTGCTATTTCAGTGAGTGGTGTCCTTAGAAATCTGATAGATAAAGAAATCCCAATCTCCAGAATGTATATTGGCCATTGGCCATTCTTACTTATTTATCTGAACTTCAGTTAGTTTAGTACTCTTTAGCATAATGTCAGATATAAGTCCAAAAATATGCTCCGCTCGGAGTTCTGTTAGCATAGCACTTTGTAAGCTACTGACTTACGGATATGCCAACACAGCTATAAATCAAAAATAGACTAATGACAATTGATTCTGACAGGAAAATGATTAACTATTTATCTTCTAGACTCTGCTATTTGTATGCTTGATGCATGCTTCCACACTCAATGTTCTGCAGATATTAGTGATATTTTTTCAGTGCTTAGGCTACATAATTGTTGTGTTTATTTCCCTCTCTTACGCCCCTGCATCTGTAGTGCATGTAGGATTCATTCTGCTACTCTTTATTTAATTAAAATGGGCATTTTTAATTTCTCATGTCCTATGTTTTCACTGTAGATTCTCTTTGTTGAGAGAAGAATGCGTCCGGGTGGAATCAAGCTCTTTCGTACACAATCACCTAGACATTTTGAAGGAGGTGATTGGGATCAAGGTGGTTCTTGCCCACGACTACAGCCTTTGTCACCAGAAAAAGTGAGTCACATCCGAACTATGAGTTTGGACTTGATAGTTTGTTGACTTGATGGCAATTTGATATTACTATGTTGTGAAGCATAATCAGTGCCAAACCTTGCATTTACTTTTCAATTGCTTCACTTTTGTTCTACAACAGTATACACAGGTAAAAGCTTCTTCCTTTCTCTTTCAGGTTGAAGAACTCTTCTCTCTAAAGAATAATGGGACAAATGTTGAATCCCGTCTGGTTAATCAGCACCTGTTCAAGGCTCTCAAGGGGTCTACATTCCATGTTTTGGACATAACCCACATGAGTGAGTTCAGAGCAGATGCTCATCCGGCAACAGCAGGTGGAAAGAAACACGATGACTGCATGCACTGGTGCTTGCCAGGAATTACGGATATTTGGAATGACTTATTCATAATGCATCTAAACAGTATTAAGGCTAGAAACTGATGTATCCACTAGTAGATATCCTCTGCAAATTGAGTTCTCTTTTGGTCTCCTGGAATTTGTTAGGTTTGATTTGCTTGGTCTGATGCTTATTCATTACATGATATCGACACCATGATCTAGGATTTTCTAATACAGAATTTTAGAAGTTAAAAGCAAAACACACACACACGAGAATGTGCTTCCAGCCATGTTTTGGAAACCTATGATTTTCATTATAGAACTGGAAATTCAAGAGCTTCAAGAAATATTATTTCAGTCTTGATTTGGGTTGCCATTTCTTTTGTAAAGATTTTGGAGACTTATCAGAAACGAACTCCGACGGATAAAAGAAATGAACTATGGTCGCACTGAAATCGCTTGTTCCACACAATTATTTCTACACGCGAAACAGAAAAAGAAAAAGCTTATTCAATCTCCACGACCCATCCCATAGTGTCCTCAATGCGACCAGTTTGAATTCCTGTCAATGTTCTACGTAGTTTCTCAGATACAGTACCCTCGCCTGTTTTATATTCAACCCTGCATTGGCATAACCAATGACCGCATGTTAAAAGCTGCAAGACCAGAGAGGAGAAAGAACAAGAAACATTTTTTCGCTTTTCATATCATATAGTATGCATTGCAACTTATACCTTTGTCCCTGATAGGTTACACTGCCAACAGGCTTAATTGCTATCGCAGTTCCTGTGCAGAAAGCTTCATCAACATTTATCAACTCCTCCAGTGGGATAGCACGTTCCTCAATCTGATCAAAGGTCGGTAGAGCATGCTCAATTTAGAGGGAAAACCAAATTAAACTTTAGAAATGCTTTACTCCTTTGTGCGTAATTCAGTTCCTAGCTCTTGCTACCAAACACTTGTGCATATCCAGAAAAAGGATTAAAAATGACAGGAAAGCAGGTAGATTATGAACTCTCAGTTTACAAATACGAGATCGACTGGTTTTTCTTTCATCAGAATTTACTTACTTGATATCCGAGCCAGGAAGCAACTTCAATGATGCTTTTTCTTGTGATTCCAGGCAGAATAGTTCCGGCTATTGGAGGAGTTGAGATGACATTTCCCTGCAAAAGAAATACAATGCTGCATTAATATATGATGTTACCCACCGAATTAAACATAAACTAACTGCACTCAGAATATAAGCTATGAATTTGAAGCTGGAACATGAAAAAGTGATCTCGCCTTCATCGAAGACTGATTCTCATTAGTCTTACCTTCACAACAAAGATATTACATGCAGTAGCCTCCTCTATATTTTTGCCAGTTGCTGCATCAAGGAATATAGCATCGGTGAAGCCTTTAGCCTTTGCTTGAGTGAGTGCCTTGTAAATCTATAGTAGAAGTGAAAAGGTAAGCAAGATTTTACCCATTATTTGTTAAGACGGTAAGCATATGTAGATAGCTAACATAACGACGAATGCATTGCGTATCGCATGAGAAGTTATACTTATGACCGAATTGTGTTTCTAGTGAAAATAGACAAAGTAGTGCTTACAGGCGAATAGTTAGTGATAGATTTAATGCCACCAGTTCCTCCAGGAATTGCTCGATAGACCTTATCTTCAACAGAGAAGTGCATGGGACCCTGCATTTATGCAAAATTAACACTTCATAACACCCCACTTTGCATCACTAAATGAAGTGCGTTTCTTTCCTTCCTCAGTACTTGACGAAGTTCTGCAACTGTCTACTAAACTCACATTGAAATAGTTGCCAACTGGAGAAGCATATGCTAGGAAGGTGTATTCTGGAGATGGCGCCACACCTAGAATTGGCCCTGTTCCCAGGAGCAAGGGCCTAATATAGAGCGATCCTTTTCCTGGAGGAGGTATCTATACCCCATTCAAAACACATTTTTAAATGATAATTACAAGATAACTAGTAAGATATTCATAAATGTGAACGAAACTTAAGGCTAATGGGATAAGTCAGGGCTGTGAATTTGAATACCCATCTTTTATTGGCCAAAGCAGTTTGCTTTATTGAACTAACAAATTGCTCAGCAGTTGGTGATGGCATGCACATTCTTTCCGCCCCCATTTGCATGCGTAGAGCATTTTGTTCTGGCCGGAAGAGTCGAATACGGTTATCATCACCTCTATATGCCTTTAAGCCTTCTAGTAACCCCTAGTAACAAGACCATTCATGTAATTGTCACTCAAATGGTCATGAGAAAAGGATCTGTTAATTAATCACATATTTCTGCTATTAATTTAGCAGTGCCAATGCTTACTTGTATGAGTTCTTTACATTAGTGCAGTTTCATATTGCCACTTACTTGTCCATAATTTAGAACTCCAGAGGAAGGGCTCAGCTCGACGTTTCCATAGCGAGTTAGATGGCCTTGTGAAAATGCACTCTCCCCACTAGAGCATTTCATCACGTACATGTAATCAGTTGGAATGAAACTAAATTTAAGCTCATCCCAGTTGCAAAGGTCATGCTCTTCTTGATCACCATTGATACTGTTATCAAAATGAAAAAAATAAATAAAAGATTAAAATCCCATCAAGTTGCACAGCATTAAAGGCTTGTAGAAAGAGAACATTTTCAACTCTTGGGATGGAAGTGACCCTTCAAGATGGTGCCCGTTTAGCCAAATAACGTCATTTACCTGGCATCACTAGCTGTTTGCACACCTATTGCATTCCTCGAGCAATGTCGTAGCTGTTGACAAAAGAAAAGGTAAAACCCAGTTATGTTTACGTTAATACCGTGTTCATCAAATATCTCACTGGGTAACCTTTGGTTTAAATCAGTTGTTATTCCTCCTCTCAATAAGAAGAGATCTCAAATTTAAACCCTGGATCAAGAATTTAAGATACGGAACAAAGATTAACGATACCCAATCAATTAGTTCATTTCTTATCTAATGAATCTATTTTTTAGTTATTTGGAGATATTAATCTAATGATAAATCAACAGTAATTTATCCATGAAATTTTAAGAGCTGAAGAAAACAAACTCATTTGACGTTGAACAAATCAATGGCTTTTGTTAGAAGGTGACTGGGAAATGTCTTCACACGCAATTTAGAATGATCGGCTACAAATCAAATCGAAAGAAAGGAACACAATGGCGGATTCTCTCTCTCCTCTCACTGGCTTGTTTTCTTTCAGGAAAAAAAAAAAAAACACACTAATTGACACCCTCTCAATATCCAGCTGCTGCCACTTCTTGAATGCATGCAGGTATGATGTATAGCCACTCCATTACCAGTTCTCAGCTCCACCTCCACTGTCTCACCAGCATCTTATTTCTTAACTTGTTCTATACCCACTTTTACCCACGACAATCAAATGCTAATGGGTACAAATGAATAACTTGCTATTCATAAAAAAAAAATTTAAAAGAAAAGGAGAGAAAAACAAGCAAAGCACTTGGCCTCTTCGAATGGAAGTCTCTTGCTCATTTTTCCCTCTCGGTTTGTTCATCTTCTGAATGAATTTAAGAAATAAAAGATGTTATGATTATTATTATTATTATTAAATCAACATTTGATACTTTTTTCAATCATATTTCGAGACGACAATTCTTTTATGGGAGAACTGAGAAAACGGTATGAAATTGGAGCCTGAGTGCGGGCTGGAGAACGAGAGTATGGGCGGTGACGAACTGATATTGTGTGAGCGTTGCAGATTTTTTTTGGCGACGGACAAACAGAGTAAATTATAAAATAGTCCTCCTAGTTTCGAGAAACAAAATAATTTGTTCTATTTGTTTTAAGAATTAATTATATAATCCTTTCACCAGTGTCGACCACTCTTAATTTAACGTTATTTTATCTCGATAATTTCCTTTTATTCTCATTAATCTTTTCACAATTCTATTTGTTATTTTTATTTTCCCTATTTTTTGAATTAAGAAATAAAATAAATTAAAAAAAACGTAAAATGAATGAAGAGGGCTAAAGAAATAGTTTTTTAAAATAAAAAACAATCAATTCATTTCTCAAAAATAAAGTGACTAATTTATAATCTGGTGATGTGATACCGAGAATCTGAAATAAACCGAGAAGTGCAAAATTGAGATTCAAAGCAAGAAAGGATGTGGCGGTACTCCTAACTTAATTTTGCGTGGATGTAAGCCTTAAGCTCCTGGATTTAGAGTCTTCCGAAGATAGATTGAACATCCTCCTATAAAGATCTAAGAAAGAAAAAAGAAATATTTGACGCACCTTCGTGGCTAAGACGCCTCTTCTAAGTGTTCGAATCCACTCGAGGCTGCGTATCTTTCCTCTAGACATCGTATGCAGAGCTGAGCTTCGAGAATACAGCTAGTTCACTGGCAATCCTACGCTAAAAGTTGAATGTTACTGTGAGCTCATGGGCTGACTGACTCTGATTTAAGCTTCGGGAAACAAAACCATGGCCACACACGCCTCTCTCTCTCTCTCTCTCTCTCTCTCTCTCTCGCCAACAAGAGCACCGATCAATTCGCAATTCAAAACGGGACTCCAGTCTTCAAAATTAGGCAGTTGCTGTTGTGGTGCTTATTTGCTACGTGCCGTATATATTTACTTCCACAATCGGTATCTGCCCCACCAGTTATTAATAATTACACCATTTTTATTTTATTTATTTTTTATTTTCTTGATCGCGTATTTAACAACAAATAGCATGTATTGCATTCCCTAACCGCCAGGGGAGATTATTAAATAAGTAGATTCTTCATAGAATCTCAATACAGAACGTAATCGATGATCTAAATATCTAAATCTATACCATGCACAATCTTTCTCCAGATATTGACAAGAATATATGACGACAGCCATTGAAGTGGAAAATGATATATAAAGGAAAGAGATTGACTGAAGTAGTGATTGACATAGCACATTAAATAAATATGAAAAAAAAATAATTTTTTTTTATAAATTTTATCAAAAATACTTCTGAAATATATAAAAAACAAACGTGATTATAATCTTAATTTACATACATGTATAATTAATGATACATTGTATAAAAACAAATTAAAACCATCTGGTTCCTTTTCAAATAAGGTGTGTTTGGCATAATAGTAGGAGTTACTTTTCAAAATGTTTTTTACTTGAAAATATATTAAAATAATATTATTTTTTTAATTTTAAAATTTATTTTGACATCAGCACATTAAAAAGATAAAAAAACATTAAAAAATTAATATTTTTTAAAAAATAAAAATTTCATGAAGTGATCCCAAGCAAGTCAATCATAAAGAATCTTAAAGATTATCTTGCTAGAATATTTCACAATCTAGATCATGGTATGATATCTCACTAAGATCGATATCCCAAATTAAGATCATGAAGATAAAAAAGGATCGATCATATTAGAATATACCCAGATCTTGAATATCATGAAAATAAATCAGATCGGATTTGAATATTTAAATTTCTAATTATACAGTTTTGAATTCAACCTCCATTGCTATATATATATATAGATCAATAGTACAGCATTGCCAATAAAGTTTCATTAGAACCGGCTCCTTCGTTTTTTAGTACTGTTGACTTTTCCCTCTTGAATTAATCGGCCTTGACAATTCACAATCCCAATGAACTCTTGTTTCTGTTTATCGGCATGCATGTGAGCTGTGTTTCTTTCCTTTTCTGAAGAGGCAGCAATTAACGGCGTTGGTGTTTTAGCCTTGTAGGGAGAAACGGTTTTGCAGGAATTAATTAAAATCCTTTATGGATAGGTATAATGCTCATCATTTTTAGCATCCTAGCTAGGACAAACTTTAACCAAAAAGAGTAAAGGCACAACAGACTAACAACTTAGCTGGATTCGGATCCAAAAGAATCCTACTCTTCGCAGGAGACATGTGCAGGAGACATGTAAAGATGGTGCCATGATGTTACAAAACCTGATATACTCAATATTTGGTGTTTGTACGATGATTACTATGATATACTCAATAAAGGTTAATATTCTCTTCTCCGAAGATTAGAAAATGCATGGTTGGTGCATGGTAGTCGTGAGGTTTAGGGGCTGAGAAGATCTTTAATCAAAGATAAATATCCTTTACATATCATTAATAAGATGAAAATATAATAGGCATTGAAAATACTTTTTATACACCTATAGATGCAAGGAGATGATCATTTTTAAAATGAAAAGTTTGTTAAAAGTCTTAAGATTGAATAAACAGAGTTTTATAACCTTAATATAAGTCTATAACATTTCGTAGACCAATTGGGCTTTGCGCGTAGCTACGTCTAGGGAATGTGGGTATGACAGCTCGTCAAGATAATATTCGCTTGAATTCAACACATGGCTAAAATCAATAGAGTTGAGTTTGACAACTTGCCAGCTTTATGTTCGCTTGAGCTTAAAATGTGACTGAACCAAAGTATGTTGGGTTTGACAGCTTGTCAGACCCACGCTTACTTGGGCTTCGCAAGTTGTAGAGATCAAGTACATTAGGTATGACAGCTCGCTAGACTCATGCTAATTTTTGCTCAACATGCAGTCGAATCCAAGTATATTGGGTTTGACAGCTCGACATGAGGTTTGTTTAATTGAAATATAATGTTCAATGTTTTTATATATGTTTTCTTTGTGGTAGTTTTATATGTTTTAATAAATAATATAACATGGACAATTAATACACTAAAAATAATTATCTTCAGTTCTCAAAAGCTTATCGCTGTATCCATTGCCCTAACATGCTGCTCCTACTTGCCTGATTTGGATTTCACGTGGCTAGCTAAAAGCTCATGCACATGAGATGAAGCAACCACCAGGCAGGATCGATCCTTTTCTTCTTCTTCTTCTTCTTCTTGGTGCTAAACTCTTGGCTTATGTCATATTTATTCACCGCTAGAAAGAGCAAATCCCTCACTGTGACACTCTACATGAAATATCTTTAAGCTATCGGAGAGTCATTAATTTATTTACTATATCACTCCTTTTCTTTTGTTATAAAGGAAAGGCTATAGAGACTCGAGACCTTTTGATAGGAAAGGAGACACTGATACTTGACCCATGACAGTGCTCTTCCATGCTGTAGGTGGGTTAAGAAGGTCGCAGCTACAAGGACAACAAAGCCATGCATGCTACGTACTTGCCAGCAATGGGTAATAATATAATGTAGTATGGTCTCCCATAATACCGTATTCAAATTAACCGAAATAAAGCTAATTTATTATTTAAGCCATAAAACATCTCGTGTTCAAATCCTGAAAATTAAAAAAAAATCAGGGCCAGTGAGATTTAAAAACTTTAAAAGGACCAACTCTACTGCGCAGTTTAAAAAACACACTGGGCTCATTATTATTATTATTATTATTATTTTAAAAAAGGAAAAAAAGATAAAAGCTAAAAAAGGTTGTGGTAATTTTACAACGTCCTGGCTTATTGGGAGACTTTAAACAGAATGAGGAAAAATAAATACAGTTTTGCAATCTTAATTTATTTTCTGACGTGCAGTGCCCCTTCCTCCTCCTCCTCCTCCTCCTCCTTCTGATTTGATGCAGAAAGCTATAAGAAAACAAGATGATCATTAGTCCGAGTCCCATATTGATCAGAAAGAAGATTTCTCTTCTTAATTCCAGCGAAAACCCATTTCCGTTACTTCAATAGTACTCCCTCAAAATATTATTATAAGTGGGGAAATTGAAAGAAACTGTTGGTTATATATTTCCAATCATTACGCTGACCTTGTTTATATAACTTAAATGATAGCATTGTGTTGGGATATTGCCTCTTATATGGCAGTATCTGCAGCTCATCTTCTAGAAAAAAATAGCTGTCATTATAAAAATAAAACAAAGTCAGCTTGTGAGAGTAAAAGAAGGTTACTGTTGCAGCAACCGAAATTCACAAAGTAGGCAAAGGTTAGGGGGCCACCAGTTGACAAATGAACAAGAGTAGCTGCCATTAAAACCAATAAATAAAGACATCATTTAAATAGTAAAATGAGAGAGAGAGTGTGTGTGAAAAGAAGAGAAAAGAGGAAGAGAGAGAAGAGTGGCTGCCAGTAGCCCTGTTGTCTTTTGCAGTGTGTGAGCAATGAGAGTCAAGAGAAGAAGTGATCTTTCTTCTTTATATGTGTTGTAATATTTTCTCCATTTATCTCTAATAAAAATGGTTTTTTTCGTGGAAGTAGATAATTTGCCTACATCCACATTAAATATTATGTGTTAGTGTGCTAAAACATCACTGTTACATGCATAGAGGGGAAATCCCCTACACATTGAACATCAAGAAAGTTGCCATCTTTATTGCGAAATCCCCTACACATTGAACATCAAGAAAGTTGCCATCTTTATTGCTCTTTCAAGTTTAATAATTGATGAACCATACAAAAAGGGTATAGTCCTCGAGGAAAACAGTCATTTGGACTCGGGCTTTGTTTAACTACGCTCGTGTTCACCATCCATATGTAAAGATGGCATATTTTTCTTTGTTTTTTTCGTATCTTCATGTGAACTAACAGATTAACTGATAAGCAATGAACAAATCCTTCCTTTAAGATTTGTATTGCATGTCCTGCCAATTAATTGCTACAACCATTCATCAGTTGATGCAGAGAAGGATTCTCTGGGGTTTTGAGAAGCTTAATTAAGGTGGACAGTCCATCCCTTCTTGTCCTCAACAAGTCCAGTTTGAATTCCTGTAAGGGCTGTTCGCAGTTTGTGACACACTGTGTTCTCTCCTGTTTAGTGTATAGGTTACTTGTAACCTCTTTAGCATCGCTTCGTTTCTCCTGTGGTGGACCCACTCTCATTTTCTCCAGCATCCCCTTTCTAGTACTCAAAACCGAATTGAATATTTCATTCACGCCGTTACCCAACCTATCCAATCCCTCTCCTAACCTCTCCGTCACCATCTCCAGCTCCTTAACGGCACTGCTTGACCTTTCCCCGTTCTCTCTGCTACCGTCGACCATGACGCCACTCACTTCCTTAATACGCGCCTCCATCTCATCAAGCTCGTCGAGTAGATGCCTCCTTCTGTCTGGCCTATTTGAAATCATTGTGGTGGAAACCAAGAAGTGTCTGGAAAAACCATATGTAGTTTTCTTCACCTTTGTTCCTAATAGGTTATGCTGGCAACAGAAGTGACTACAATTGCAGTTCCTGTGCAAAATACCTCATCCGCAGCAAGCACATCCTCAACTGGAATACGTCCTTCTTCGACCTGATCATCGAGATTGCCAAAATTTGTTGGTGGGAGAAATCACTAGTGGTGGCTCTGATACCAATTGCTGGGGATTCTGCTCCCCCTTGCGGAACGGTGGTGTTCATGATCATTGCTCAAAGGAGACTAAGCACACTAACACAATATTTAACGTGGTTCGGCAAATTGCCTACATCCATGGAAGAGATCGATATTATTAGAGATAGAGAAAGAATACAACACACGGAGAAGGATCACATCCACTTAACTCCCATCTCTCATTGCTACATAGGGCAGCAGCTGCATACAGCAGCAGGGCTGCTGGTGGCAACCCTTCTCTTTTTTTTCCTCTTCTTCTCTCTTTTGTTCTTGCTCTCTCTCTCTTTGTGCTGCATTCTTGGTGTTTATTTATAGGTTTCAATGACAGCTCCTTTTGCTGCCAAACTTACCAAACTTTGACATTAGACAATGGTTGTTGGCTGCCACCAACAACCCACCATTGTAGCCTTTTTCTTTGACAATGTCAAGGGGTTGCAAATGTTGCACCAGCAACCCTCTTTGACTCTCACATGGCAGCCATCTTCTTTGACAATAGCAGCTACATAATTGGCAATATTCCAACAAAATTGTCTCACTCTTTGGTATAGGAAATTAAGAAGTTAAGATCATGTTTCTCTTTGTTGTATTTCAGAAGACATTTTGAACTGTTATTCTGACACACACAAGGCTTATTCAAGTGGTGGAAGGATAATTCTTAATTACGTCATAACCACAATCTTGAGCAATCTCCAGGATGCTTTTTCTAGTAATTCCAGGCAAAATTGTCCCGAGTATGGTGGGGGTTGAAATGACATTACCCTACAACGAAGAAGCTTTGTGAGTGTGATTTAATTTGGGGAGAAGAACTTGATCCTGGGAAAGAAGATATAGAACAAGAAGCCTCTTCTGCCTGTTATTATAAGTGGAAATATTACATGAAAAAATGCTATTCTGTAATACCTTCAACATGAAAACATTACACGAAGAAGCCTCTTCAATATGCTTTCCAGTTTCTCCATCCAAGAACAGGACATCACCAAACCCTGCAGCCTTCGCTCGCTTCACTGATTCAAAAACCTATAGCAAACCGGAAAAAAAAACAATTCAATCAATGAAATACTTCAATAGTGTTTACCACTGCGACTTCATAAACAGTATCAAAATCAAACCAGTTGCAAACTATATATGCTTACCGGAGCATAGTTGGTAATGCTTTTGATACCTCCAGTTCCACCAGGGGAAGCTCGATGAAGTTTGGTCTCGATAGACAAGTTAAAGGCGTCGATCCCACTCTGCAATATCACTAGATCTCCTGTTTAACCCATAATTGCCTTGATCGGACTGGATCTATTTTTCTTAAGAACATCCGAAGCAATACAAGAAATTAACCACCCACCTTGTAAGAGTTGCCGATTGGAGATGCAAAGATAAGGAATGTGCATTCAGGAGCTGGTCCAATACCCAAAACAGCTCCACTTCCCGTAAGCAAAGGCCTCAGGTACAATGTTCTCGTCCCATGGGGAGGCACCTTTTCCCACTCCAAAGAATTCATACGCAAGAAATTCTCTGCTGTACCTTTTTATAAATATTAGGTTTTTGAAACTTTTGCGCCTTATTATTTAAATATTTTATAATATGTTTTTTTTTAAATCTAATAGATTATTTTGAGTTATTTATAAGAAAATATTTTTAGTATTTATTAAATTAGAATATTTAAAATTTAAAATTTGAATAGTTCCATATATAGTTTGATAATTTATAATTTTGTTTGGTTTTTAAAACATATAAAAAAATTTGATTACATTGAAATAAAAACTACATATATTTTTTTGCATGCATATGTATAATTTTTTATAATTAGATCTATTAAAAGTAATAGCCATAAAAAGATCGCACCGATTTATTTACCCACATGGTTACAAATCATAAATATATATTTTCATATCATATGCTAGCTGTTATAAGAAAATTTCACGTCTTATCTTACAAAAATATATATGTATAGTTGTTTTAATTTTTTACTTCTCGACTTGTTTACAAGTTTTTTCAACTATAGATATTTACTAAAAATACATGTGATCTAAATCAAACTCTTAAATAACACTATTATATTATTTATTATCTTTATTTTAATATATATATATATATATATAATTTTATCATGAGATGGAAATTAAGAAAACAAGGAGATAAAACAGAGGGTAAAAATAATAATACCCAACGCTCGTTTGCAAGGGCAGTTTTCTTCACAGCATCAATAAATTGCTCGGTCGTTGGTGCTTGCATCAGCAGTCTCTCTGCTCCCATTTGCATGCGTCGAGCATTTTCTTCTGGCCTAAAGATCATGATTCTGTCATCTTCTCTCCTATATACTTTCATCCCTTCAAACAATCCCTATGATCAAGAAAATACGTTTGTCATTGATTATCAGTGCCAATTGAATTACTATCTCAACGGCACTGCCAACATGATTTAACGCTAAGAGTGCGTTAAATTATTATCAGTTCATCAAAATCAAGTTCTCCGCATATTTACAATTTATGAACGACCAAAAGAGATGTTCATAATGTAAATCAAAACTGATCTTACAGTAGTCAGTAGAGAATTAGGGAATGTTGATGAGTTGGTGATTACCTGTCCGTAGTTCAACACTGAAGAGGATGGGCTTATCTCAAGATTTCCATAGGGAACAAGGTGTCCTTCTGAATATTTGTCTCCAACAGGGCATTTCATTGAGAACATGAAATCCGTGGGAGTGAGACCAAAACCAACACTATCCCAGTTGATATCTTCACCACCAGACTTCACTTTCTCATCAGTACTCACTTTGTGATCATCAGTACTCACTTGGTGATCATCAGTGGTCACTTTGTCATCATCAGTACTGTTTTCATAACAGAAACTACGGAACAGAGCAAGAACAAATTAATCAATCAACATTAATCTAGTGGAAGAGTAGTCAATGTGGCAATTTAATTACATGTATATTCTTTTCGAGAAAAATGTTTTAGATCATAGAGACTCGAAAGAATCTACCATGGGTAAGCTGATAAAATTATAATACGATATTGAATGATCCATTGAAGACTAAATAACATAAACTTTTTCATGATTTGAAATTTTTTGTATCATTTAATTAAATTAAAACCGCGAGCGAGATGATTTGTAATTCAAAAAACCCTACTAAAATCTTGTAACAGTAAGGTAAGTTTAACTCATGAGGTCCATACAAATTGTTCTATTCATGATAAATAAAGAAGAGGAAAAAAAACTTCTCTAGGGAAGAAGAATGATAGCAGAAGAGGCTTACCTGGGACCATCATCAATTGGCCAAGCCCTTGAGGTTTTAGCATGTGCAAAATTGATTTTATTATATATGTTGAAGATTATCAGCCTTAATCAAAGCCTTTCCATATATACACAGCCCTAATCACAGCACAATCATATCTAATTCCTTCCTTTCCTCTTGCTTACAATAATGTATAATGTTACCTTCCTTTCTCATGTAATACGTTACATACTGGATGTATATAAATACAAGTGCACTCACCACCAAATCAGTGTGGCAGATTTCAAACATTCTCATGGTATCAGAGCTTTCATTGGATTAACATCCCACGATCCAAATGGCCTCCAGTTCATCTTATTCTTCTCCCACCCTTCTTCCTTCCAACACCATGATTCACATGGTTACAATCAAGCTCTCCTCCTCCAATTATTTTCTATGGAAGAGTCAGCTTCTTCCTTTTCTTGACAGCCAAGGTCTGTTGGGTTATGTGGATGGCACCCTTGTGCCGCCACTACCATTTGATCCTCCTACCTCTCAGACACCAAACAGCAGTCACATAGCATGAAAAGCAACTGACCAGAGCCTCCTCAACCTTCTCCTCTCCTCTCTCACAGAGGAAGCAATGGCTAAAGCTGTCGGCCTCTCCACATCCCATGAGGTCTGGACAGCCTTGGAAAGCACCTTCAGCCACCGCTCCAAGGCTCGTGAGATTCGTCTCAAAGATGACCTTCAATTGATGAGGCGTGGCACCCGTCCAGTTACTGTCTATGCCTGTGCATTCAAGGTTTTATGGGATCAGCTTCATGCAATCGGTCGCCCTGTTTCTCTGATCTCGTCTCTAAAGCTGAGAGTTTTAAAATTTTTCAAAAATCTCTGGAGACTTTAGCGCCTCCAGTTGTAGCATTCACTGCCAACATAAGCTCTTCTCATCGTGGAAGCATCTCCTTTCACCAAAATCATGGTCGTGGATACGGGTTCAGTAGCAACTCTTCTTATTCTAGACAGAGCCGTACTCACACTAACCAAGGTCGCCGTCCACCACGCTGCCAGATCTGCCAACTGGAGGGACATTATGCTGATCGCTGTAAGCAGTGCTATGACCGGCATGAATCCACAGCATTCCTTGCTGAATCTGATTGGCTTTTGGATATAGGGGCTTCGACTCACATGACTCCAGATAATTCCACATTGGAGCAATCCACAGCTTATATGGGTAAGGAATGTGTAATTGTAGGGAATGGTGCGTCCTTACCCATTACTCACACATGCAATATTTCCCATTCCTCAGATCTTAAATTATTAGATGTTTTGGTTGTTCCTCACCTTACTAAAAATCTTTTATCCATCAGTAAACTCACAAATGATTTTCCTTTATCAGTTACTTTTGCTAATAATTTTTTCACTATTTAGAATTGCCTAACGGGAAAGGTGGTGGCAACCGGTAGACGTGATAGAGGCTTATATGTGCTAGAGCGCGTCAATTCTGCATTTATTTCTGTCCTTAAAAATAAATCTCTTCATGCTTCATATGATTTATGGCATGCACGCCTTGGACATGTGAATCATTCTATTCTTGCTTTATTAAATAAAAAAGGACAACTTCATCTCACGTCTTTATTGTCATCTCATAAATTATGTGACACATGTCAACTTGCAAAAAATCATCGCTTGCCTTGTACTCGTAATGAACACAAGTCATCAAATGTGTTATATCTAATTCACTGTGATATATGGGGTCCTTCACCTGTAAAATCTAATTTAGGCCATAACTATTATATTTTGTTTATTGATGATTATTCACGCTTTACTTGGCTTTATCCTTTGAAATTGAAATCTGACTTCTATGATACATTTATTTAATTTCAAAAACTTGTTGAAAATCAATATTCTTCTCGCATAATTTTTTTTCAAAGTGACGGTGGTGCAGAATTTACAAGCAATTGCTTCAAAACTCACCTTCGTACCTCGGGTATCCATCATCAGCTATCTTGCCCATATACTCCTGCCTAAAATGGTCCCGCTGAAAGAAAACATCGTTATGTGACTGAAACTGGTTTGGCTCTTCTTTTCCATTCTTACTCTTCTCCTCGCTTCTGGGTTGATGCCTTTAGCACTGCAGCTTACATCATCAACTGATTGCCTGCACCGCTTCTCGAAGGTAAGTCCCCCTTTGAACTTCTATATGGTTCTCCTCCCAATTATGAGAATTTTCATCCTTTCGGTTGTAGTGTATATCCGTGTTTACGTGATTATATGCTAAATAATTTTTCCCCTCGAAGTATTCCTTCTATTTTTATGGGCTACAACACTTCTTATAAAGGGTTTCGTTGTCTTGACCCTTCTACATCTAGAATATATATCACTCGACATGCTCAATTTGATGAAAATTACTTTCCCTCTCTAGATACCTCTCAGGCTCAATCCATGTCTTCCCTTCAATTTTTCAATTTTTTGGAACCAACACCTCCCTATCCAAACATGCATGCTTCTTCCCCAACGCCACATTCCCCGCATATTACACGGTCCGGATCTAACTCGTGTATTCTTTATACCGATCCCATGAATGAGCCTATGCAGATGGACAATTCTATTGCAGGTTCTTCTCTGTAGCACTCGAACCCCAGTTCAACTTCTCTTGTACCCACTGAACCAGCTCCTCCTCTTCCAATTGTTGTCTCTCAGATGAGTTCTCATCTTATGCTCACATGAGCCAAAGCTGGAATTTTTAAAATTCAGCACCCGGCAAATCTTGCTTTTTTGGGATCCTCTGGTCTTCTCTTAGCTCTTTTGGCATCTGTTGAACCAAAAGGATTCAAATCTGCTGCTAAGAATCTTTCTTGGCTCGCCACTATGGATGAAGAAGTTCAGGCTTTGCAAAATAATCACACTTGGAATTTGGTCCCTTGACCAGCTGACACCAACATTCTAGGTTCTAAATGGGTGTTTCGGACCAAATATTTGCTTGATGGTTCCATCGATTGTCTTAAAGCTCGTCTTATTGCTAAAAGCTATACACAAATACCTGGTCTTGACTACACCGACACTTTCAGCCCGGTTATAAAGGCTACCACTGTCCGTGTTGTCCTATCTCTAACTTTGACAAACAAATGGCCTCTTCGTTAACTTGATGTCAAGAATGCATTCCTCAATGGTCATCTCACTGAACAGGTCTACATGGAATAACCTCCTGGATACATTGATCCTCACTTCCCTAATCATTTTTGTAATTGAAGAAAGCACTTTATGGACTCAAACAAGCACGTCGTGCTTGGTTTCAGCGTTTCAGCTCTTTCCTCACTCAACTCAGCTTTTATTGCAGTCGTGCTGACACATCACTCTTTGTCTTTCACAGGAAATCTGACATTATTTATTTGCTTCTTTATGTTGATGACGTCATCATTACAGGCAACAACTCCTCTCTTCTTCACAGTTTTACTTGTAAGCTTCATTCTGAATTCGCTACTAAGGATTTGGGTTCTCTGAGTTACTTCCTTGGTCTTGAAGCTACATACACAACTGATGGTCTCTTTATTAGTCAACTAAAATATGCTCGTGACATTCTCACTCGTGCTTAGTTACTTGATTGCAAGCCTGTTAATACCCCCATGGTTGTTTCTCGACACCTATCTTCTGATGGTTCTATATTTTCAGATCCTACTCTTTATCGATCTCTTGTTAGGGCCCTTCAATATTTGACCATCACGCGTCCTGACATTGTTCTATGATTTCACATGAATAAGAAAAGATTATGGAATATCAACATTATCATTATGTAACGTAATTCTCAGAAGTCTTCCTTAACTTTATCCAAGCATATAACGTCCTGTTTATGATTAAGGTGTTCAAAAACCCTGCGCAAGTATTTTAGAATAGGATCCATGTGTTTTTTTAGAAGACAATAATGCATCGTAATGCCTTCAATTAATGCATTGTGAAAATCTCATGCACAAAATGTGTGAAGTCATGATTTTTTTTCTTTCTTAATGCAAGAATACAATAGAACATAAATGAAATGATAAAAAGGAATGCAAAGACTTGGACAAGTTAAGAATTGCTGTAGCTATAAACCATAGGGACATGAACGAGAAGTTGGCACACCTTAAGGAAGGAAGGAAGGAAGAGGAGAGAAACTGTAGAAACTCCTAGTTTGTCTCAAATTGCTGGTCAATAAAAAATATATACAAAGAGAGGGAGGAGAGAAAAAAAGGCAGGCTTTAAATGGCTTCACAAGACCTTGCAAATAGAGATCATTCTGGGTAATTATGTCCAACTATGACCTGTATATGGTGGTGCCAAATTAAATTGTGTCATTTCTATTGACTAGCTAGCTGTGCTACCAAAATGTTCAGCCCATGCTGGTCGTCATTTCTTGCCTTCCCACCAATAGTGGTGGTTTCCCATTTTTTGCCCGTTATAATCTCTCCCTTCCAAAGAAAAGAAAAGGGAAGTATGGTTAAGCAATGAAAACAGAGAAGAACGTGTTTGACTTAACCAGGTTCCTCCTTGTTCTCAACCACGAAGTTATTATAAGTTTTTCCTCTTGAAAGCGGGTTAATCTTGGCCTAGTAAAGGAGAGCTTCACGAGTGATCCAGAGGCTATTCCGAGCAGCAGTTAAACTATCATTTCGTCATTTTTTTGGAAAAAAAAAATTATTTTAATTTATTTATGTGTTTTTTTTATAATTTTAATGTGCCAGAACACTGTCCTAAGCAACTGGAATTTAACACAAAGTGTCATCCAACCAAGTGAGTGGGCTCTGTTTCATGAATCTTTTTCAATTGTAGCCATAAGAACTTAGCAGCTAACAAGAGGAGGATGGACGCGACACACCCAAAGAAGTTGTATTCAAATTAGCAGGCCTGAATTGATATTAGGGCTTCTTTTCTTGGGAAGATAGTAGGGCTTATTAGTTCTGCATCTTTAAGGCAGATTTATTACAGGGTTTATTATACAATGTCAGCTTATTACTATGGGCCAATTCCTTTAGCTGAACCTATTTTGGGTCTATTTAATGCCCACCAGGCCTTGGACATGTATGTGGGCCAAGCGCTTGGTTTGCAAGGAACGTTGGAGTTCTCTCCATTTCTCGGCCCATAATTGAAAAACTTGTTTGCTCAGCGAAATTGGGCTTAAGGTCTGCACGAACAACTGAACTGCATCTTTTCTTTTTTAGAAAAACTAAACCGCATCTTATTTATTTACTTTAGTCTATAACTAGTTTACAGGGGCATGGTAAAATAAATCTAAAACATAATAAAACATTGTATAAAATATGGATAACTATTTAGTATTATTATTAAGTAGATTAATATTAAAATCTTTATACCTGATTTTGTTTTTAGTTCTAGCTTAAAATTAAATCATGTAGATATTTTTTTAACATGATATAATCGAGTTAACTAGCGTAAAAACAACTTGCCTTATCAATAAAATAAATTCAAGAACAAAATTGACAGAATAAAAAATTGATTGACCTCACTTCTTGTGTTGCTCAGATTTAAAATTAAACTATGTATGAGTTGACTTGGTATGATTTGGTTATCTTAGACAGTTAAAAAAAAAATTAAAATTGAAATTGAAAATAAATATAAATAAAATAAAAAATAAGAGAAAGAGCACAGCTTTATTGTTCATAAAACAGTAAATTAGTAGGTGACTTGAACACTAGATATTCTAGTATGTTTAGGTAATATGAATATTTTTAAATGAGCTAAGCAATTAAAACTAAGAAAATAGACAATATTTTTATTAGCCTAAAGCTTGAAGAAAACAAATACAACCAAGTATTCAAATTTAAGTAAAAAAAAAAACCTTAGTCACCAAGTAAATCCCTTATCTTATCAATCTAATATTCTTGTTTTATTTTTGTTGCGGCGATGAAAAAGTCTTCTTTACTGTCAAAGTTCTCCCGTGAACATACATTTCCATTCCTACAAACATAATTAAAACGAGCACAATATTAGGTAATCATCAGCAAGACTTCGAAGGCTTTTTTTTTTCTCGAAGACAATAAATTCTTGACTGCTGAAAATCCTGCGCTGATAACGTGAATTTGGTTTCAGAAGCACGCAATTCCTCCCAGGTATCAATCTCCCATGGGTAGAAAATATCATGGTTTGCTCAGACAAAGATGACAATTGATATTCTAAGCTTTGCTTTTTCTTAGCTGCACTCTTTACAAACGAGCGACAGTTGAGTTCACATGCGAAGAATACTATGAATTGAAGTCATTTGCTTAAAGAAATCTTCTGTAATGAATCCGTGAAATGCTGGGTCTCATCATGTGCTGTTTGCTAGTGACTAAACCTGGGCATATTCAAATGTTTAGTGCAACAAATGTGAGCTCAGTCGCTTGTTACACGGAAGATAGGATAGCGACTTCTATTCACATGATCTCACTGTTTGCTAGTGACTTTATCAATCCGTGAAACGCTGGTCCTCTTTCAATTTTATTTTATTTTCTTTTGATTTTTTCTTCTCTCTTTTACAGGTTCCTCAATTACCGCCACAAAAAGTTCTCAGTAACTTGTAAGAACATGATTGATAGCATATCATGAACATTATATAAAAAAAAATCATGAATCCAAAAGATAAATAGATGATAAAAACAATACTAACGTACGCGGAATTATTCTTTACATTAGTACACGAAACGCTAACTTGACAACAGTTCTTAATTTTGTTCATAGTAATTTGACAACTCTGCAATCCTTACAACTAGTGACAAATCAAAGAAGCTTGTAATGATGCATCACTGGTATATATTGCTGATTTTAGCACTTCTATTTTGTGTTTTTTCCTTTCCTTTTGCATCATGATGCCCTGATAATGAAGAATGATTGTCTTAACCCCAGTGGGATTTCCCAGGAAATGAATTTCATGAAATATTCCTAGTTATGTGGAGACCATACTGTATGACGGGGGATAAGATAAAACGAAACTAAATTGACAGAAATCTTGCTAGATATAGAAGATTATCGGAACAATTCCCGCAAACTTAATATCAATTTGATTTTTATATATGTGAAATAATTAGAAATCTCTTAAGAAATAATTAGTCATTAGGCAGGCACCAAAAATATATCATTATCCTCAGCCCTGCGTAGCTTTTTCTATATATCTTGTTGTATCCGCTTATTAGTGATTGATCAATTGTCTTATTTTCTCGTGTACATTAATAAAATGATGATGATCTGACATTTTACTCTCGTAAATAAAAGTATCTCTACCTTTTGAAAATCTCATTCGTGTGATGACTTTTCCACCTTTTTTTCCCCTTCTATAAATACACACCTTATACTGCATTGTATTAAGAACCTCAAAGATCACTTGTCTGCCTTTTTCTCAGTTCTGCCTTGCATAGAGAAAGAAGATGTGGTTCAGCAAGTTCTTATTAGCAGCATACTTGATGGCATCCGTCTCGGTTAACATCACCTTAGCCCAAAATTCTCCCCAAGACTATGTCGATGCACACAATGCCGTTCGTGCTGAAGTGGGAGTTGGTCCAATTACTTGGAACAACACCGTTGCCGCCTATGCTCAAAAGTATGCAAATTCAAGGGTTGAAAACTGTGAATTAGAGCATTCAGGAGGACCCTATGGTGAGAACATTGCTGAAGGTTATGGTAACTTGAATGGAGTGGATGCAGTCAAAATGTGGGCAAGTGAGAAGCCTTTCTATAGCCATGATACCAACTCATGTGTCGGTGACGAGTGCCTGCATTACACTCAGATTGTGTGGCGCAAATCGGTTCATTTAGGGTGTGGCAGAGCTAAGTGCAAGAATGGGTGGTGGTTTGTCACTTGCAATTATGATCCTGTTGGAAACATTGAGGGCCAAAGCCCGTATTGAATTATGTTGCTTGGAGTTCTAGCTAATAGTCAGCCACAAAAAAATAAAATATATAAGAAGATAATGAAATCTTTTCTATTGAAGGATTTGTTTGCATAATTATAATATTTAGGACCAAAATCTACTTGTATGTTTGTGTTTAAAGAAAAGGGTGATGCTAGGGGTACTAAATTTTTGTACCAAGAGTTTATTTGATATTGTAGTATTGTAATATGTTATTCAAAAGTGATTTTTATTTAAAAATATTTTTAATGTAAATATATTAAAATTATTGAAAAATATTTTAAAAAATATTAATTTAATGTTTTTTATGCTAAATTCACTTTTAAAACATGATTTTAACCACAAAAACAAACACCTTCTAAATCTTATTTACTATAATGTAAGATCTGTTTATTAATTTGTCTTCAGTTGTAACAAAGTGATCATTCTGGTCTCAACTCTCAATTGGAGAAAAAAAGGGTCATCGATGTCCTCAAATTTAACCAATATAAACTTAGTTGGCAATGGAATTAATGTAGGCAACTGAGCTGGCATAAAATATTCAAAACCATGATTTGAATTTGATTTGATTTGATATTATTCGAAGAATTAATGGAAACTAATTAACCAATAAGGAAGACATCAGATATGTAATATTGCTCTCTGGTTTCATATGCTACTCGAAATAGTTCTTCCATATATTAAGCC
>Ga0325405_1000783_pt1 | contig 31132 bp, 16 predicted proteins | sample PopdelMetagenome_21_FD_205663 | JGI IMG/M metagenome (GOLD analysis project Ga0325405, IMG submission 205663) | Populus deltoides microbial communities from Bellville, Georgia, United States - Xylem-Control-R2 | ecosystem: Host-associated > Plants > Phyllosphere > Stem > Wood/Secondary xylem... | reverse complement strand
ATGCCAATTTTAAAACCACCAAGGAAAAATGAGAAGTTTAAAAGTTTTGGAATTGTATGCAAAATTACATTTTCTCAAGGACTGCATATCTGGAGGAAACTCATTTTATCAGGAAAACAACTTCCAGTAGGAAAAAAAAAAGGTTTTAGCTTGTATATTCTCAATTGGGCAATAAATTAATATTTTGGTTAGAACAATCTAGAAGCCAAGATCCAATAAAATTGTGACAAGTAATATGTCAAGGGAATGATATGTCCAAAAGCCTTCGTCCATAAATTTAGTACCCAACTATGTCATAACAGTACAACTCCCAATTACCTTCCACACATTTTCTTCTGAACTCTGAAATTTTATGTTTTTACCCACCAACTATCCTTTACATACCTTGCTAGAGGACATGTCAAGTGGTAGTGCTACTACGATCCCATTGATTTTATTTGAACCTGGAATCCCAGAGAAGAAATCATCAAAACTCAATATACGCCGATCCTATTGGAAGGAAACTACAAGCTACCATTTGATTTAGTATATTTAATACATGTCATTCAGATACACGGCCAAGCAATATTTTCACTCAAAATCTAATGATAACAAATATTCACAGGGATCTTTATTGATGTTTTATCAATTATGGGATTTGGAATTTTTTTGGGTGAATCTTAAAGGCATTTGCTGCACATGAACCAGGCTGCCAACCAGCAGCTCCAGATTTTCCCCAACTGGACTGGTTCACACTTCTTTCATTTATGTGAAAACCTCATCCACAATAAACATACTTTGACTAGGATCAGTTCACGAATAGGAGGTGAGAGGTTTCTAAAGGTAGAATAACATGTTCATGAAATAGTCTGCACAATCCTTAACCATAGTGGGCATGTCTTGGCATGGCTATCCATTAATTCAAGCAATTACACAGTAGAGCAGATTATGAAAATTCAGAGTTTGCTTACAAAAAGACCAGCATTGATTAAAGGGAAGGTGTCTCATCCTTCACCCTTCCACCAGGTGATAAGAGTAAGCACCACATCGAAGGGTTTCAAAGTTGTGAGACGCGGGTGCTCGCACGCACACATACCCATCCCACATGCATAACCAATGCTCTATAAGATATCTACAGCTACCAACTCCAGAGACAGTGGGAATTATGGTCCTTGTTGAGTGAATAGAATTCAATGATTCATTGGTTGTTAGTTACCAACTTCACTATCAAATATAATGCAAATACTGAAATACATGACACGATGAAAATAAAATTATCATCATCATGCTATTAAGGAAGACATCTCTTTCCATAATTGCATTCTGGATTTCTTTTCTTTTCTTTTTTTCACCGGCAAACATAACATGCATAAGTAGAATGATATCAGTAACATACAAGCTCATGATGGTCAATGCTAGGATCCGGCTTTTTATCAATAACATGTGTTTTAAACCACTCAAAAACTTCCATTCTTTCCACAACAAAGTGTATCTGCACATATAATGAAGAAAAAGGAAAATAAATCAGCAGTGGCAGACTCTTAAAAAGAATGTAGGACATAATCACCATTTAAAAGCTGTGAAACCTTGAAACAAAAATTTCACGCACATCCATTTCTGACAATAAAAGTTGAAAAACTACAACCTATATACAAGCAATCAACCTCGGTTAAATGATCATCCAAAGACATTATAGCATGATCATCTTGTCCAGTATTAAGTTTGAAAACACACAATACCTTCTCTCTCCTCGACGACTGCATAACATATCATAGCACATCATCCGTCCATCACATTGTAAAAAGCATCTGATTCGGGGGGGAAAAAGAGTTACTGCCAAACTTGTAAACACAATTCATTCAAAACAAATAAAAAAATTGCATATCTCAATTTTCTTTAAAAAAGACAACGCTATCAATATTGTAACCATTAGAGTAAGGTATTATCAACTAAATTAAACCTCTAATTCTCTATCAACTAGCGTTCTGTTCACTGCTATATAGTTGTGAATGTAAATGAAAGGCTGAATCAACACCTGAAATCACAATTTCTGCATGTCAACAAAGTAAAAAAATAAATAAATAAAATACACTACAGAAAGCATGGCTATTAACTGATTTACAAAGCCAAATCCAAACACGGTAACAAAAATAGATTACGCGACAAGCCAAAAGCTCGAATAAGAGTAAATTGACCTCAACAAGGTAGAAAACTAATAACCAACTTAATATTAAAAAAAAAGGACGAGAAAGAAGAGAGTGAGGGCGATTGACCCTGTCGATGTGTCGAAACTGAGCTCGCACCCACCACTGTGTCGGTGAACGCAGGACTGTCCACTTGATAAATAGAAATTTACAAAACTCGGCACGTCAAATACAATTTCAAAGGAGAAATTGATGAAGCTATAAAATAAGAGTTGATTATTTACCGAGTGAGGGAGTTTCTTCAGCTTCGATCTCTTCCTCTTCCTCTTCCTCTTCCTCTTCTCCTTCTCGAAGGCGTTTTCTACTTCCTCTTTTTAAATGATTCTGCAATGGAATCTTTTTTTTTCTTGTTTTCTACGCTATGTTTGGGGCTTGGAAGGTTGAGATTTTTGAAATCAACGATTGAGCTTTGTATGAATGGAGAATTGGAAATCCCTAGTTATTCAGCGCCGTCGTTTTACTGATTCTATTCCTTCGCGCCTTGAAGAAAGAAAAAACAAAACTAAAATTAACCAAACGACAGTCCATCTTCATGATAGCATAGTGCATGTCACAAGACAACGGATATTAATAAGATGTATCCGTTTTGTCATTGTTGATTAAAAAAGCATATTCGGGGGAGTGAAAATTATTTTTTTAATTGTTTTTTTATATATATTAAAATAATACTTTTTATTTTTAATATTAATATACTAAAATAATAAAAAAAAATTAATTTAAAACTAAAAAATTTTAAAAAGCACAATTAATGCTAAATGATGATTAAATATTTAAATAGTTATACAGTAAGAATTTGCACCGCCAAAAAAAAACATCTATGGCAAGTTTTAGGTTTTTAACATGCTAATGAAATAAGCATGATTTTATGTAATATTTATATTACTAGATTAAGAAAAATTACATTTTCATATATAATGGATGTGCTTGGAGCTAAATCACATGATATATTTAAAAGATCTGTGAAAGGTCATGAGCTTCACTACTCCCTTGCCTTTTTTTATTCATTTTCAAAAACAAAATATTTTTAATTAAATTCTTTAGCGTAATTGATGAGATTATTATTGTAATTATAGTAAAATTACTGAATTAAAAGAAAATAAATAAATTTGACCCATGCAAACTCATATGCTTGGTTTTTTTTAGGCCTTGGCATGTTTGACTTTGTCTGGCCTGAAATTTCTTTTTTTTTAATCTTTAACCTTGAGTTTCTGGTAAAAAAAATATTTTTTTATATTTTTTATATTAGATTTATTTTGAATTTATTTTTATTTTTTATCAAATAATTAAAATAAAAAAATATTATTAAACTCATTAAATATCATAACTTAAATTAGCTAGTTAATCCATATAATATTTTAATTTGTACAAACTAAAAGCTTGCATCATAAACTTTTTAATTTAAGATGCATATTGGTTTTTTTTTCACAAGGCATGAGAGTAAGAGAATCAAGAAAACTATATATTATATTCAATCAAATCCACGTCAAGATCTTTTTCAGTTGTTTAAAACTTTATTTAATTATGTATTATTTGAATTCTTATTAATTTTTTACTATAACCTTTTTCTTAATAAAATCACGAAATCAAGCAATACAGTGATATTTATTTTAAAATTTGGAAGTAAAAAAAAATCTGATATATTTTAAAACTTTTCATTACCTTTTGATTTTACTTCCAGGAAAGGGGATTTCTAAATTAAGTTTTAATCTATACAAAATTAAACAGTGATGCTAGGTTGAAAAAAAATAAAATGCTACAAAATCATACAATTTTGGTTAAAATATTTTTCATACATAAATCTACTACTGTTACTATTTAAATACATAACAATAACAATAATAATTGTCGCACCCGACATCGCGACGGCCCTAAAAATATTCTTGATTGTGGAAAAAGAACAGATTTCTAGCATCTTGTTCTTTTAGGGAAAAATGTCTTGTTTAAGGAGTCGTCACCTAGTATTATGATCACTAGGAACCCTAACTGGTCAACAGAGATTTTATGATGCGGGATTAGTTACATAAAAGGGAAGATATTATCACCCTTTTAACGTTCTTCCTGAGGCAGACTGCATTACTGGTTTTGTCTTAAATTGCTAAATTTTTATTGGTTTACGCTATGATAATTTGCTTATAATATTCCTGACTCTGGCGTCAGTGAATATTCAACTATGAATATCTTCAACTCTGCCGTTGGTAAATATTACGTAGCTATAAAAAAATTAGATCAATATTTTTTATTCCCTACTCTAGTGCCAGTAAAAAAAATAAATTTATTTTTAAGCATGCACATATTTTTTTATTTTTCTAGCTAAATAAAATAGAATACAACGAATAAAAATAATATAAATTTAAACCGGTAATTTTATTTCTTACTCTGGCATTAATGAATAAATCAATAAATTTATATTATTTTTATTCATGCATACATATATTTTATTTTTATTTATTTTTCTATTTTTTTATTTTTTGGGGTGGGGTCCAGCTCAGCCCATGGGGGCCGGGCCGGGCCGGACCCAGCCAGCCCGGCCTGGTCACTGGGCAAAGCCAGTGAACTGGCTGGGCTGAGCAACACGCTGCGTTAACGCACGCGTGTTGCTACACTGTGTGAGTGAATTAAAATTCACTTGCACAGTGTAAATGCTAATTAGCTGCAACAAAATGAAGAAGAAGTCGCTTACCTGGTCTGCTGGAGGCGAAGGAGCGTGGTTGCTGATCAGTTTGCCTCTTTCTTGCTTTCCCTGCCTCTAGTCTTTTTTGCTTCTCTTGTTCTCTTTGTCTCTCTCAATGTCTGCTTGGTGCTGGAGCTTGATGACGAAGACAATGGCGGAGATGTGTTGATTGGCCAAAGCTAACTTCTCTCCTTCTCTGTTTTCGTCAGGCTCCCCATTGGCCCCTCGGTTCTGCCCTTTCTTCTCCTCATTAATCCCCTCGGTTTTTGCCCCTGCTTAGGACAAAGGAGATGTTAATAAAAGCGTGACATTCTGCCGGTTGAACGTGAGCTCCCTCTGGTTTCTCTTTGTTTTTTTTAGTTTCTTCTTCCTTTGTTTTCTTCTTCCTATCCTCGATTATGCCCCCAGTTTTTTCTTTTTCTCCCATTCGTCGCTTTTTCCTTCCCCCTGTTCGTTTGTCTCCTCTGTTTCTTTGAGAAGAAACCAGGGGAAACAGTTTGCTATTCTGGTTCTTCCTCATTATTCATTTTCTGCTATTCGTGGCTTTTTTCTTCACCCCTGTCATTCTCTGTTCGACTGGTTTGCGTCTGTCTTCTCCTCTAGTTCTGCTTTTCTTTTTCCCTCTCTATGATTCCTCTTTTTTTCCTCTCCGTGATTCCTCTTTTTTTTCTCCTCCCCCCGCGCTCTCTCATCTTCTCTGGCTTTATAGCCAGAGAATGCCAAACATCTTTACAATTGAAACGGCTTCAAAGCCATTACTGCAGAAACCGTCCCTGTGGAAGGAGACGAAGAAGGCGACGACTGATTTCTAGAAACGGCATCGTCTGTGTGATGGGAATAGCCATTTGCAATTTAGTCACTGGAGTTCTGAAATCGTGTAATCAAGCCCCTGGATAAATTGCAATTGGACCCCTGTTTTTTGGCTCTTTTTACAAACTAATCCTTGGACTTTAATTTGTTTTGCAATCGTGCTCCTAATTAACCCCAAACTTTGCTATTTCTTCAATTAAGTCCCTGAGTTCATTAATTTAATTAAATCCAAAATCCAATTAAGTCTAAAACTTATCGATTCTCCAATTAAGCCCCTGATTGGATTAATTAAATTAATTCCAAGCTTAATTAAGTCTCAAAACTTATCAATTCTCCAATTAAACCTTTAATTGGATTACTTAAATTAATTTCAAACTCAATTAAGTCTCAAAACTTATCAATTCTCCAATTAAACCCTTGATTGGATTAATTAGATTAATTCTAAAGTTTGATTAAACCCCAAAACTTCCAATCATGTTGCTTTTAACCCAAATTTTAACTCATTCTTCATTTATTTCATTTTACTTGCTTTTCATCATTATTATTTTTTTTCATCATTATTTTTTATATCCTTTTCAGTAATTAAAATAAAAGGGTCAAAAATTAAATTATGATAAAATGCTACAAAATCATACAATTTTGGTTAAAATGTTTTTCATACGTATAAATCTACTACTGTTACTATTTAAATACATAACAATAACAATAACAATAATAATAATAACTCAAAAAATAAAATGTTACTATTTAAATATTATTTTAATAAATTACTAAAAAATACTACTTAAAAAAAAACCCACTTAAAAACTAAAAAACACCGCTATGATAATTTGGTTTCCTATGGAAGTACCAAACATGGTTCAGAGATTAAGATATAATTAAAAGGACTTAGTCTTTTACTGTAGATTGCACAGTACAGTCCACAGTAAAAGATGAGCTGTTTTTTTTTTTTTACACTTTTAGGGGTTTTTTTATTAATGTTAAATTTTCTTATTCAGTTATTAGACTTCCATGACACGGATTCCGGGTTTAATAGGTTAACATGGTTTGACGAGTTAACCTAAATTTTTTTTTGATTTGACGAGTTAACCTAGATTTTTTTTTTCTTTTTAATTAATTTTTTACGTTTATTTTAGTTTGTTAATGTTAAATTTCTTTCTATTTACAAAAAGATGAGCTGGTTTTTTTTCATTTGTTGTTACACTTTTAGGGTTTTTTTTTGTTTTTTTCTTTTAATAATTTTTTATTTTATTAATGTTAAATTTTTTTATTCAGTTATCAGACTTCCATGATAAGGATCCCGGGTTTAACAGGTTTACATGGTTTGACGAGTTAACCCAGAACTTTTTTTTTGCTTTTTTTCTTTTTAATTAATTTTTTTTGTTTACTTTAGTTTGTTAATGTTAAATTTTTTTCTATTTAGTTATTAGACTTTCATGACGGTTTTGTTTTTATTTTTTTTTTACACTTTTAGGGTTTTTTTTTGTTTTTTTTCTTTTAATAATTTTTTTTGTTAATGTTAAATTTTTTTTATTCAGTTATCAGACTTTCATGACACGGATCCCGAGTTTAACAGGTTAACATGGTTTGACGAGTTAACCCAAATTTTTTTTTTGCTTTTTTTTCTTTTTAATTAATTTTTTTGTTTACTTTAATTTGATAATGTTAAATTTTTTTCTATTTAGTTATTAAACTTTCATGACACATATTTCAGGTTTCACGAGTTAACCTGGTTTCACGAGCCGTCATTTTTTTTTGTTTTTATAATTTTTTTATTTAATTTAGTTTGTTAATGTTAATTTTTTTATTTAGTTATCAAACTTTCATGACACGGATCCCGGTTTTAACGGGTTAACCTGGTGTAGCGAGTTAACCCGAATTTTTTTTTTCTTTTTAATTAATTTTTTTCGTTTCGTTTAGTTTGTTAATTGACAATAAACTAAAATTGCTCAGTGTTTCACTGTGCAAGTCCACAGTGAAACGTTGAGCTGTCTTTTTTTTTTGTTCTTTTGTTTTTTCTTTGTTTTTTTTCTGTTTTTTCTTTTTTTTCGTTTTCTAGCCTTTATGGGTTTTTTTTTTTGCTTTTTTCTTTGTGTTTTTTTATTTTAATGAATTTTTTTGTTTAATTTGTTTTGTTAATGTTAATTTTTTTATTTAGTTATCAAATTTTCATGACACGGATCTCGGGTTTGACGAGTTAACCTGAAATTTTTTTTTTCTTTTTAATTAATTGTAACATATACTAAAAAAGATTAGTGTTTTATTACGGACTGCACAGTGCAGTCCACAATAAAACACCGATGCTTTAGTTTTTTTTAAGTTGTCTCATTTTTTTAGGTTTTTTTATACCTTTCAGGATTTTTTTTTGCTTCTTTCTTTGTTTTTTTCTTTTAACAAAATTTTTTGTTTAATTTAATTTAGTTTATTAATATTAATTTTTTTATTTAGTTATGAGACTTTCATGACACGTTTTTCGGATTTAACGGGTTAACCTGGTTTAACAAGTTAACCCAAAATTTTTTTTTGCTTTTTAATTATTTTTTTATTTAGTTTAGTTTGTTAATGCTAATTTTCTTTCTATTTAGTTATCAAACTTTCATGACACATATCCCGAGTTTCACGGGTTAACCTGGTTTCACAGGTGAACCCAATTAATTATGGGTTGACCGTCAATTTTTTTTGTTTAATTTAGTTTGTTAATGTTAAATTTTTTTTATTTAGTTATAAGACTTTCATGACACAGATCCTGAGTTTAACAGGTTAACATAGTTCGACGAGTTAACCCGGATTTTTTTCCTTTTTAATTAATTTTTTTTTGTTTGGTTCAGTTTGTTAATTTTCACTTTTTTTTATTTAGTTACCAGACATTCATGACACGAATCCCGGGTTTAACGGGTTAACCTAATTTGACGAGTTAACCTGTAATTTTTTTTGCTTTTTTTTCTTTTTAATTTTTTTTTCGTTTAGTTTAGTTTGTTAATGTTAAATTTCTTTCTATTTAGTTTTTTTTCTTCTTAGAGGTTTTTTTTAATTTTTAATTAATTTAGTTTATTAATATTAAGTTTTTTTCTAAGTAGTTCTCAACTGATGCCTTTAGTTTTTCTTTTTGTTTTTTTTGTTGTTTTTATGCCTTTGACTATGGACTGCACAGTGCAGTCCACAGTGAAAATGCAGATGCCTTTTGTTTTTTTAATTAATTTTTTTGTTTAATTTAAATTGTTAATGTTAAATTTTTTTCTATTTAGTTATCAAACTTTAATGACACGGATTCCGAATTTGACAGGCTAACCTGGTTTGACAAGTTAGCCCAGTTATTTCTGGGTTAACCCAGTAATTTGTTTTTTTCTTTTTAATTATCAAATTTTCACAATCCAAATTCAAGGTATGACGGGTAAACCTAATTTGAAAGGTTAACCCAATTAATTCATATATTTTTTTCTCTTCTTTATTAGTTTTTTTTCTTTGTTTTTTTTCTTTTTAACTAATCTATTTAATTATCATACTTTTATGACACGACCTTGCAGCCAGACCCACGTCCAATGCTATTGGGTCTGGTATTGTAGTCCAGATACTTTTATGCTAACGGTTAACCCAAGTTTAATGTTATTATTAATATTATAAATATTACTTTTGGATCAAGCGTTGCAATCAAACCTAAAATTCTTGGATATAACTTTGCAAAACAAACTAAATACTTTTAAATCTTAATTTTTTTTAAATATAAAATATAATTAACTCATAGTATCACGCGCGACATTTAACTAATTTATTTGCTATTGGGTCTGGTATTGTAGTCCAGATACTTTTATGCTAACGGTTAACCCAAGTTTAATGTTATTATTAATATTATAAATATTACTTTTGGGTCAAGCGTTGCAATTAAATCTAAGATTTTTGGGTATAACTTTACAAAAAAAAAACTAAACACTTTTAAATTTTAATTTTTTTTTAAATATAAAATATAATTAACTCATAGGATCACGCGCGACATTTAACTAGTTGACTTGCTATTTTTAAACTCGTCACGGACCTCGCATCTCACAAACTCTTCGTACTCGGGGGGGTAATACGATAACTGCTAGATATCTCCATTCCAAGCACGTAACTTATTGCTAAAATATTATAATTTTGGGCACGTGTATGATCCCTGTACTTAGCCAGTCAAATGAAGTCGGTCCTCTCATTTCTTTCCCTGCGCATAGCCACCACACTCTTCATCTTTATTTTTCAAATCACAAAAATTCTATCTTCTCTTTTCTGTTTTGAAAATAAGAGCGTGGTTTACTAAACAATAAGAATTCATTATTTAACATAATTATTTTTAAATAATAAAAAATCTAGAAAATCTCCTAAGATGGTAAAAACACTTGCAGTGATGGTTATTATCTCGTATTTGTTTTTTTGTCGAATAATTTATAACTTCAAACATATGATATTTTTAGCATGATGGAAACACATGTGCAATGATATTTATTATTTTGTATTAAATAATTTTTATTTTCAAATATCTGTAATAAAAATATTTTAAGTGCTTGTATGTCGTGCTAATGCTTTTGCTTTTTTTTAGCAAGCCTCGCGTTAAAAATATCAAGGTAATGTTTATTGTTTTAAAATGTTTTTTTATTTAAAAATATATTAAATATATATTTTTATTTTTTTAAAATTTATTTTTAACACTAGCATATTAAAATGATTTAAAATTTAAAATATTAATTTTAAAATTTAAAATTTTATTAAATATTATTTAAACCGCGTTTTAAAAAAGAACATTTAAAAATAAAAGCAAAAGCGTAACCCAAAGAGAAGCAGAAGCATGCCTAAACAGGCCGTTACAGTGATGCTTATCCAAATTGGTGTATGTGGGGATGATAGAAGGGACTAAATTGTTAGAGAAATACGAGTAAGAGAATAAGGGACCGAAAGCACCAAATTGAAAAAGTATAGGGACATACTTTGTAAAAAACAACACGAAATAAAATTAATATTAGCAATACTCAAACTCTGTTTTCAGATCCACTCACATCATCATCATCATTTATTGACTTCCTTGCTTGCATCTCAAGATCTAATCTGCGCCATTTTCTTCTCCCCAGAGCACCATTCTCATCCTCAATTCCCCATCTTAATTTCAGGAGGTGAGGTTGCTTGCTCGTAGCTTGTTATTTTTCTCCATCCTAAACCAAAAAAGCTATAAAGTTTGCAACTTTCTTCTTGATTTGCTACAATGGCCGCATTGTTTTTTTTTTTTCTGGGTCTGATGTTTGCCAGGATTGTAACTTTCTAGTCTTGAGATTTTGTTAGCGATCAGGATTTCTTAACTGCATCTAATTATAGCTGGCAAGTTTACGTTGTCGGTGCCTTTTCATTTTCTCTTATAACTAATATTACTATTGCCATGATGTAATCAATGATCCTGGATTGAAATGGGTTTTCTTGATTACCTAGCTCTAATTTTTAAGTTTGTCTCATATCTATCTCTAGTTAATACCATCTTCTTTCCTTTTTATGATTAAATTAATGGCCACCAATTATGCGATTTTGTTTTAGTTAATGTTTTTACATAGATTCCATATTTAGATTTTTGGAATATAGGATCTTTTTATTAGTTTATTTGTTTATCGGGATCTATATATAATAAATCTTTGCTTTCTTTTATGGATGGTTAAGTCCTGACGTGAATTATTTTTGGAATCAAGGTTGGTGGTGATAAGGAGCTCCAGGCAATCACTGAAGCGAATTAAACAACGTAAGTACTGGATTTGGTGTTGAAGTTTTGTTCTGGATATCCATTACCTATCGTGGATCTCTTGGAGAGGGAAATGAGGTTCTGATTTTAACTTGAAGTGAAAGTAGAAGGGAAATTTTCATTTTCTGCTCCTGGTTGCGAAAGATGTCGAGGGGAAGAGGTGACGGGGATCTGAAGAAGCGGTTGGTAACTTGGATAGTGGTAATAGCTATCATCTGTGGTTGTCTTTACATATATTCTCGGAACAGTGGAACATCTGCTTTGGAATATGGCAGTAAATCTCTAAGGAAGTTAGGTTCTTCTTATCTGGGTGGAGAAGATGATGGTGACGGTGCTTCCAACAAACCTGGCGAAGATCTACAGGATGATGTTATGCTTAAAAGCATTCCTGTGAGCAATTTTAAGTTGAATTAACCTTTTTATTTACTTGCTCTCAGGTCTAGATCTTCATGTTGGTATGAATTGCACTGACATAAGCTATATTTCTTTTATGATTATTTTCGATGTTGTAGGTTTGTGATGATCGACACTCAGAGCTGATTCCTTGTCTAGACCGAAATCTTATATACCAGACAAGATTGAAGCTGGACTTGTCTTTGATGGAGCACTATGAAAGGCACTGCCCAGTTCCAGAAAGGCGCTTCAATTGCTTGATTCCTCCTCCACCAGGTTACAAGGTAAAGTATTTCAGAAGTATTTTATAGTAGCTAGTTTGTAGGGAAGTATTGTTTTGGCCATGTGAATTGAATGAACCAGCTTAAAGTTGTATGTGTTTCCTATCCTTGATGGTTGCAGGTCCCGATCAAGTGGCCCAAAAGCAGAGATGTGGTGTGGAAAGCAAATATACCTCACACCCACCTCGCAAGTGAAAAGTCTGATCAGAACTGGATGGTTGTCAAAGGTGACAAGATTGAATTTCCTGGAGGAGGAACACACTTCCATTCTGGAGCTGATAAGTACATAGCTGCAATTGCAAATGTAAGTAGTACTTCTCATGTAAATATGTGATTCTCAGATTCTCCATTTAATCTCATCTTTGGAATCCTGGTGCTGTGATAATTTTTGCGTTTTACTTTGTACTTGGTTTTCCAAACTATCCTGGTTTTTAATACTATTTATGTTTCTCGCTGGCAGATGCTAAACTTTTCAAATGACATTTTAAACAATGAAGGAAGGCTCCGGACTGTCCTTGATGTTGGTTGTGGAGTTGCAAGTTTTGGGGGATATATGCTTTCTTCTGATATGATTGCAATGTCATTGGCACCAAATGATGTTCATCAAAACCAGATCCAGTTTGCCTTGGAAAGAGGAATCCCTGCATACCTTGGTGTTTTAGGGACAAAGAGACTTCCTTACCCGAGCAGATCTTTTGAACTTGCACATTGTTCTCGTTGTAGGATTGATTGGCTTCAAAGAAATGGAATCCTTCTTCTTGAGCTAGATAGGTTGCTTAGACCTGGAGGCTACTTTGCATACTCATCCCCTGAGGCCTATGCACAAGATGAAGAGGATCTGAGAATCTGGAACGAAATGAGCGCCCTTGTCGAACGGATGTGTTGGAAGATAGCTGTGAAAAGGAATCAAACAGTTATCTGGGTCAAGCCTCTGACAAATGACTGTTACATGGAAAGAGAACCTGGTACTCAGCCTCCTCTCTGCAAATCTGATGATGATCCAGATGCAGTTTGGGATGTGCCAATGAAAGCTTGCATCACTCCTTACACTGATCGTGAGTACCATATCAGCCCTTTAAATTTCTTTTTGGACTTTCAAGATTAGTGTTAGTAAGTCTCATTACGATTTTTTTTTCAAGCATGACCTTTCAGTGGAAGCAAATTAATTTTGGAAGGTAGAACAGGAAATTGCATATTTTACTTTACATCAATAAAATGCTCATGCAGTAAACAATGCTTTACCTACCCCTTTTGAGTTTGTGAGCTTTTAGCAGCACATACAGTTAACATGACAATTTGTGTTTGTTTAAATGTTTGATCTTTTACTGTTCATATATTGCTACTGAGGAAATAAAAAAAGAATCATTGGTGTAGTTAGATCCTCCTTGCCATGCTTTTGTTTGATTTTGCATTGCCTTTATTTGCATTTTATAAGGTGCTTTTTTAGCTACATAGAATTTGTGTTGGAAGTAAGAAATGCACTGAGTATTTTAATGATCCCATCAGAACAACATAAAGCAAAAGGGAGTGGATTGGCCCCTTGGCCTGCTCGGTTGACCACACCACCTCCCCGTCTAGCTGACTTTGGCTATTCTGCTGAAACGTTTGAAAAGGACACGGTAATCTATCAAAATTTTCCAATCTGTTAAATGTTTGGAAGAGGCTGGTTTGTAACAGGATTGATATGTTGCAGGAAGTTTGGCAGCACAGGGTTGAGAATTATTGGAATCTTTTGAGCCCAAAGATTCAGTCTGATACCCTGAGGAATTTGATGGACATGAAGGCTAACCTAGGGTCATTTGCAGCTGCCCTAAAGAGCAAAGACGTTTGGGTTATGAATGTTGTGCCTGAAGATGGACCCAACACTCTCAAAATAATATATGATAGAGGCCTGATAGGCTCTGCGCACAACTGGTGAGTTCCAAAAATTTTCTAATATTTGACATTTGGAAAATATTCAAATGTGTTGGGGATTAAATTTCTGAAAAAAATAAATAATTAAACCTGCCTGTCGTGTTAGTAAAAATTCTAGATATTTATTTTATTTATATATTTTATCAGAAAACAGAAGCATCATTAGGGCTGTGTCTACTCTAAGGTTATTTAGATTTCTTTAGGTTTCTATGAGAAATCCTTCCGACGTGTTTTCATGAGATTGTGTAGAAAGTTTGTAGCCAATACCATTGTTATAACCACATGCCAGTTTGCTTGATGGGTAAATTTGATTTCTGTTTTCAAGTAAAAAGAAAAGGAAAATTATAGGAAGATATGATACAGCAGAAACTGTAATACAAACTCATCTCTGAGAAACCATTTCATTGTAGAATATGAGGTTTTGTTAACTCCACATAATATTCTTCTCTTGCAAACACATGAGAAGGTTCTGTTAACTCTCTTATCAGGAAAATTCTTCGGGTGGTAGACTGTTGTAATAACCATGGCAGGCATGGTACTTCCTAGGAGAGGGAAACAAAAACATTATGGAACTGCCAATTATATTTCTTGATCAGACTATCATGTGGTCTAAAATGATTTTTGTTTCCTATTGGCAGGTGCGAATCGTTTTCAACCTATCCACGGACTTATGATCTACTTCATGCTTGGACTGTCTTCTCAGACATCGAAAAGAAAGATTGTGGTGCCGATGATCTGTTAATCGAGATGGACCGCATTTTGAGACCAACAGGCTTCATTATTATCCGCGATAAGCCATCAGTGGTGGAATTCATAAAGAAACATTTGTCAGCACTGCATTGGGAAGCAGTGGCTACAGGTGATGCTGAGCAGACCGAGCAAGGTGAGGATGAGGTGGTGTTCATCATCCAAAAGAAGATGTGGCTAACAAGCACCAGCTTCAGTGTCACTGAATAAAACAGCCAACCATGATTTCCAGACTCTTGCCCTTTTACCTGAACATTGCAGGGGCTAAAGGTAGCCCATGTCGTGCCCGGTGGTTTATATGATTTTGTAGCATTTGATGTTTTAGTTTATTTCTTCTCCTTAATCTTATATGAAAGCAGAATTTTTTATCCAGGTTGTTTATGCTCTATTATTCATTATAAATTCAAATTGTTAATTTAATCGCTGACTATTGATTAAATTAAATCAAGGCTGTTATAGGAAGTATGGAAATTGAAGCATTCATTTTACAGGAGTCTTCTTGTTTGTCATGCACTTTTAATTTTTTGACCTAGCTTTTATGAACTCCACAGTTTTTTTCACCGACTCTGGAGCGAAGGAGTCAGAACCTTCAAATATCAGGAGAATATTATAACTGTAGCGAGATTTTTAAAATATTTTATTTATTTTTTATTTATTTTACTTTGTTAAAAGATTATTATAATTCTTTATATAAAAAGAAAAGGAAAAACTCAAATAATATTAAATAAAAAAAACTAGAAAAGTATAATAATACATGATTGGAAAATAAAAATTAGCCAATAAAAATATTTATTTTATAAAAAAATATGATGCATTAGACTCTAGTTAGAAATTATCATCAACATGAACATTTTGTGTGCGTACCTTTTCATTGCAAGTCCCAGCACCTTTACGTAGATTATCCTGTTATAAATTCCTAACACAGCATTTTTATGCTGGTTGTATTATCGTAAATTTCTAACACTACACTTTGTACAAGCCATTTTATTAAAGGTTTTATAACTAAAATTTTTAATAATAATAACTGACATAAACAAAAATAACACTTTGTTTTCAGAACATCTCTTTTATAAGAAGAAATCTTCTCATCCTTTTCTATACAAACACCTTTTGTTTGAAATCTTTTCGAATAATGATTATTCAACAACATATAATAATTAATCACTCAAAATTATTGAATTTTGGTACACGTCTTTTGCAATCTCTAACCATTATGATTTAATAACACGATAACATTTTTTTAAAATTATTGAGCTCTAATATTAATTGACACAATAAAAAATGAAGGATAACATGATTTATTATAAATCTAGACCTCAAAGACTAGGAATAGCATAATTACAGGAAGATTTTTAAAATACTCAATTTTATTCATCAATGTTTCCACATGCCAAAATAGTATTATAATTTTTTATATAGAAAAAACTATAAAAACCTAATAATACTTTCTCAAAAAAACTATCATCTTCAAATGGAAAAAAAAAACCTAGAAAAGCATACTAATACATAATAGAAAAAAAAACTAACTAAGAAAAATATTTATTTTCTCAAAAAAACTTTAGTATCACCCATCTTTTTTTTATGACAATTCTGAGATATAAAAAATGAAGATAATGTGGATATATTTTTTTCTATTTTTTATTTTAAAATGTTAAAAATTAACTTTTAAAATTATTTTAAAGATAAATTTATTTCATGCATCTAATTTTTTAATTAGTTATATTTTTATTTTTTCTATGTATTTTTTTTTGTTCAAAATATTAACCAAACAGAATCCAGATACATGTATAGTCCCTTTCTTTTTAGAGTATGGACCATGAACTTGATCCTTGAAGCACAATAATGTTCATTATCAGCTAGGACAAAATAACTCCTCAGTTATGATGAAATTTATTGAAAAAAATGTTTTAATTTAAAATCTTAAATTGTTAAGTGATGAATTTAATTTAAATTATTTATACATAACCTGTCAAGGAAATATATCCATCCAAAATCTTAAATGACCAAGTAATTATTAGATTAATTGTTTTAAATTAATCAAAGAAGAATAAAATTAGGATCCTTCAAAGAGTTAATTTGAGATTTTATAGACTTTTAATCTAGACTGATTTAAATAAAAAAATAAATTAGGATTGATTTGTGACGCTTGTAAAACAAACCCGATAAAAAATCAATGAATTATTTAAAAAAATATTAATTTGATTTTTAATTTTTTAATTAACCTGAATTAAATTAGCCGTATTATTTATGTAAGGGGTTAAAAAGATGTTTTTTCTCAAAAAAAAATGCCATCGTTTAATTTATGCAGTGGCTCAGCACCCCCTTTCTGTACTCCACATTTAGCCCATCCAGGTACCTGACGTCATCCATCAATTTCTTTTCTTGCAGTTCAAGATCCAAGCCTGTCAATTTTCTCCTTACAGATACAGAGAAAGAGAGGGAGGAAGAGAGCAGCATTGTCATTTTCATGTTTCTACGTGTGAGTTTATACTGTATTAATACAATTACGCAACAGTCTTAAAGTTTGTAACTTTCTTTATGGTTTGAAACATTGCCGACATTTGTTTTTGACATCGGTTCGATGATGTGGTTACAGTAATTAAAGACACAAAGTATTCAAAGTGTTGAAATTTTTGTGATCTGGGTCTTCTTAATCAATCTCTTCCAATGCTTAACTGTATCGCATTATAACTGGCAACCAGCAACTTGTCGGTGCTTTTCGTGTGATATGCTGTACTGTTCTATTTTTCCCTATTTTCATTATTGCCCCCTTGTTTATCTGACAAGATCATGCTGCTGCTTCATTCAGCTGGGTAGATTTGATTTGGTTATTTCATTTCAAAGTTTTTCTTGTATCTACTGTTCTTGCTAATCTCATGTAAGTGCAATAGCATGCCACAATCTCGTAGATGGAATGTAGTTCTTTTGTTTGTTTTGTTACATTTGCTATCTTCTTTTTAATCTCTGAGTAGTGATCTTCTTCTGTATGAATGATTGGCCTGATAAAGGTGTGATTTCACTTTTTGTTAATGTTTTGACATTGGATTATATGAGTTGAATGTTTGCAATTTAGGGTTTGTTCTGTGATTTGCTAGACTATTGTGCCTTGTGTTATGGATGCTTTAGTCCTAACTTGATTTATTTTTGGAATCAAGGCTAGTGGTGACAAGAAATTTGAGGCCAGGATGAAGGGAATTCAATAGCGAATTTGTATTGGGTGGTCATTCATCACTAATCACTTGGAGAGAGAAATGAAGTTCTGATTTGTCTTCTGTATATTGAAGTTACAGTGGAAGACGGAGAATTTGTATTTTTATTACTGGTTGCAAAAGATGGCAAGGGGAAGAGGTGACGGGGAACAGAAGAAGCGGCTGGTAACTTGGATAGTGGTATTGGCTATTGTTTGCGGTTGTCTTTACATATATTCTCGAAAAGGTGGAACATCTGCTCTGGAATATGGCAGTAAATCTCTAAGGAAGTTAGGTTCTTCTTATTTGGGTGGGGAGGATGATGGCGATGAAGCTTCAAACAAATTCGGCGAAGATCTACAGGATGGTGTTATGCTTAAAAGCATTCCTGTAAGCAATTTCAAGATGAGCAAATTTTATGTTCACTTGCACTAGGGTTCACGTTTCTCTGTTTTAGAATCAGTTGCACTGATATAAGCTATACTTCTCTTGTAATTATTTTCAATGTTGTAGGTTTGTGATGATGGGCAATCGGAGCTGATTCCTTGTCTAGATAGGAACCTTATATACCAGACAAGATTGAAGCTGGACTTGTCTTTGATGGAGCACTATGAAAGGCACTGCCCAGTTCCAGAAAGGCGCTTCAATTGCTTGATTCCTCCTCCACCAGGTTACAAGGTAAAGTATTTCAGAAGTATTTTATAGTAGCTAGTTTGTAGGGAAGTATTGTTTTGGCCATGTGAATTGAATGAACCAGCTTAAAGTTGTATGTGTTTCCTATCCTTGATGGTTGCAGGTCCCAATCAAGTGGCCCAAAAGCAGAGATGTGGTGTGGAAAGAAAATATACCTCACACCCACCTCGCAAGTGAAAAGTCTGATCAGAATTGGATGGTTGTCAAAGGTGACAAGATTGAATTTCCTGGAGGTGGCACACACTTCCATTACGGGGCTGATAAGTATGTAGCTGCAATTGCAAATGTAAGTTAATAATTTTTCTCATGTAAATGTGTGATTCTCAAGCTTCAATCAATTGCGTTTCATTGAAATTCTGGTGATGCAATATTATGTTTGACTGCACATGCTATCTCCAAACAGTCCCAGTTTTTTTATTTTGTTTATATTTCTGGTCGGCAGATGCTGAACTTTCCAAAAAACATTTTAAACAATGGAGGAAGGCTCCGGACAGTCCTTGATGTTGGTTGTGGAGTTGCGAGTTTTGGTGGATATCTTCTTTCTTCTAATATCATTGCAATGTCATTGGCACCAAATGATGTTCATCAAAACCAGATCCAGTTTGCCCTGGAAAGAGGAATCCCTGCACACCTTGGTGTTTTAGGGACAAAGAGACTTCCTTACCCGAGCAGATCTTTTGAACTTGCACATTGTTCTCGTTGTAGGATTGATTGGCTTCAAAGAAATGGAATCCTTCTTCTTGAGCTAGATAGGTTGCTTAGACCTGGAGGCTACTTTGCATACTCATCCCCTGAAGCCTATGCACAAGATGAAGAGGATCTGAGAATCTGGAAAGAAATGAGCGCCCTTGTTGAACGAATGTGTTGGAAGATAGCTGCTAAAAGGAATCAAACAGTTATCTGGGTCAAGCCTCTGACAAATGACTGTTACATGGAAAGAGAACCCGGCACCCAGCCTCCTCTCTGCAAATCTGATGACGACCCAGATGCAGTATGGGGTGTGCCAATGGAAGCTTGCATCACTCCTTACTCTGACCGTGAGTACTGTAACTGCCATTTCTACAGTGGTCCAATCTCATAGAAATGGAAAAAACCAAAAAACCTTCTAATTTTTATCGAGGAACTTCAAAATAGTGCTAGTATGTCACTTGAAATAGAAACATCATTAGGAATGTGATCATGTTATTAATAAATTAAACATGGCAATATGTTCTTGTTTACATATTTGATCCTTTGTTGTTCACGTGTTGCATGCTTATCACCTAGGTACCGCCTCAAGATTGCTCGTCTTTTGATGTTTTAACACTTTCATCTGCTATGTTATTAACTGCTTTTTTACCTGCATGAAACTTGTAATGGGCAGTTAGAAATGCACTAACTAAATATTGTGATGATCCCACCAGAGAATCACAAAGCAAGAGGGAGTGGATTGGCTCCTTGGCCTGCCCGGTTGACTGCTCTACCTCCCCGTCTCGCTGACTTTGGCTATTCTAATGAAATGTTTGAAAAGGACATGGTAATCTATCCAGAAGTTGCAGTAAGTTTACATCTGTGTAAATGCAAGTAGCTGGTTTAAAACAGGTTTGATATGTTGCAGGAGGTTTGGGAGCAAAGAGTAGAGAATTATTGGAATCTTTTAAGCCCAAAGATTAGGCCTGATACACTGAGGAATGTGATGGACATGAAGGCAAACCTAGGGTCATTTGCAGCTGCTCTGAAGAGCAAAGATGTCTGGGTTATGAATGTCGTGCCTGAAGATGGATCCAGCACTCTCAAAATAATATATGACAGAGGCCTGATAGGCACTGTGCACAGCTGGTATGTTGGAAATGTTATTGACGAGATTATATTTGAATTTTTGAATGGTCTATGTGCATTTTACACAGACGGTCTATTTTTGAATGGTAAAACTAAGTGAAAAAGAAACCAAATGTGTGGATTTTGGTAAAGATTAAAAAAAATTGCTCTTCAGAAACCAAACACTCTGCTGGGAGTGTGTGTGCCTATGAAATATATAGATTTCTAAAGGAAAATCGATCCTTTAAGTTCTCTTGTTGTAAAAGATTAGCAGTCATTTCCAAAAATTTTCTATGATTCACCAATTTGTTATGATGGGAGTAATTTTCCTACTCTGCTATTATATTTGAAAGAGGAAAAAAAGTTTGAAATAGCGCAGGAGAAGCTGTGATGCTAACCTCATTCGTGTATCTGCATAGTGTAGTCCGAGTCGCCATTTACTCTAAAACCTGAGGGGTTTTGGACAGTCTCACTCCACAGGGGAACTTGTCTTATAAACATAAAGGCTTTGAAACCTCTGTCAGGAAAACTCTTTTGGTGCTAGATTGCATGGATAACCATATTGCTTCCAAGAAGTTGGATGTGGAAGCATAGTGGAAGTGCTGATTATTTTCTCCCTCGGTATCTTTTGGGAAAATAATTTTGGTTTTCTATTGACAGGTGCGAATCCTTTTCAACCTATCCACGGACTTATGATCTACTCCATGCTTGGACGGTTTTCTCCGACATTGAAAAGAAAGGTTGCAGTGCTGTGGATCTGTTAATTGAGATGGACCGCATCCTGAGACCGACAGGCTTCATCATTATCCGAGATAAACGACCAGTGGTGGAGTTCGTAAAGAAACATTTATCAGCACTACATTGGGAAGCAGTGGCAACAGCTGAGGCTGAGGGGGAGTCTGAGCAAGATGAGGATGATATGGTATTCATCATTCAAAAGAAGCTGTGGCTAACAAGTGAGAATTTCAGGGAAGCAGAGTAAAACAGCTAATCTTGTCATCCAGAGTCTTGGCCTGTCACCTGAAATAACCACTGCGTTGCAGGGCTTAAGGTGCCCAAGCAGAGCAGGTAGTTTATATGATTTTGTAGCATTTGATGATCATTTATTTAGTTCATTTGTTGCTCATTTTTTTCCTTGTAAAAGCAGAAATTTCTTACAAGCCATTTGTATTGTATTTTTATTCTTCATCAACTCAAAAGTCAACTGCTGTAGTTTTATTTTATTTTTTTGGTTTTTTTTTAACCATAGACCACAGTAGGAAATAAAGAAATAGCACCTTAAAAGAAACTGACTGTTGCTTTGCTTGATTGCATCAAAAGTCGTTGATGTCTGCTGAGCTCATTATCATTAAGAACTTTTTCAGCCATGACTATGTACACAGGTTTCGAATCATGCACAGGTCATTATTTGTTAGATCCCTTCTAAGAATGTATGGGCCAAGGGCTCGACACCTCCATTGCCTGTGCAGAATCCATCCGAGTCCAACAAGGGCATTCCTGGCATGCTTCAAGAAGATGCCTGGAGTCATTGATAATTCGACATCAATACATGTTTTTCAATGGAACCATGGCTACAGGAAAATTAACATCTCGGAATCATGGAGTACAGGAAATTACTGCATGATTCCAACAGAATTATAGCAAATGTTACTGCTCACCGGCATGGACACAGACGTTCTTTTATCCAATTACCAGAGTCCAAGCAACGAGACTTTATTTATTCATCCCATCACCAGGAAACTCTCGCAAATCTTTCATCTCGGTAATATTCCCAGCTAACCGTGTGAGTTTTTTTAACCACCAGCTAACTTCCGAAAGAAACCAAGCGGATAGAAGAATACACATTAAAATAAAATAAAAACCCTACTCAAGCCCTTGATGCATGGATGCCAGCCAGCCAGCCAGCCACCCATTAATATTATGTAAAGTAGAAACAGTTTCACTTTATTTTTTTCTTCACACGGCAGGTGTGTCCTAAGACTAAACTAGCCCACATCCTAAAGCAAGATTGATCCATCCCCTCACCCCCACACGAGGGTATACCCCGTAACCCACATGGACATATAGAAAAGCCATGGGGAAGTCTATACGGTGAAAGGAAAAAAAACCCATAACATAGATGAACCCTTTTTCATTTCGTGCCCAAAATCTTAACAGGTATAACATAATTGATAGTTTACATCCCCTACAAAATTGAGTCAAAATGTCAAACTGTTTTACTTCGAGGAAAATTTCCTGTCTCCAGTCACTTTGGCAACAAACTCTCGTCCTCAGGCAGATTTCAACTTGGATGATATAGAGGCCAGGTGTGAAAGGATTCTGTGCCCAACAAACATCAGGAAAGCTCCCAAGAAACCAAGAGCTTTCAGTGTTGTGAAAAGATCCCACTGCTCAGGAAAAAAAAAATAATATGAAAGGGTGAATTCTTCGGGAACAAAATGCTTCTAACACCACTAATAGAAGAAAAATATCACTAATACCCCGGCAAACAATCAAAAGTTGCATATTAAACACACATCAGTGAATACAAGCACCAGAAACCTTGCAGGAATCACAAGTTAATCGTCAAATAGGAGCACATAAAAAGCATGAAGTGTGAAACTGACCTTCAGCCAGAAAAGTGCGTAGAGCAACAAAACTGCTGCAATGCCGAGATGGAAGAGGACAGCGAACATGGCAGGAACGGATGAGGAAGGGAAGTTCTTCAGGTTCACCCCTAAACGCAATAACTGTCAAGAGGAGAAGGCATGTTAACATATGCCACTCATTCACATCCTTTATGTACCTTGTCCCTATTTATTGGGGAGAGAAGATGGCAAGTAAGAGAAAACTAGGCAGAAAAAAATAACAATGCACACTTGAAATCCCGACTCCTTTTCCACACCAGAATGTCAATGAAAGCAATGTGCAATACCTTCTCTGTCCTAATAGAAAGGGGTAGTCTAAACTCCTGATGCTCACCTGATGTCATCTAGCAAGTTCTAGCAGTAACATCTAAACCAACAGGTTCAATTGAGTATTTTCAATCAGAATTACAATAAAACACATCCATATCGGCAGGTGTCTGCATAACTACAGCAATCAAAAGATCTTTCCAACATAAGCACTCAAATTCCTAGGCCCAGGTCATACTGGAAGCACTATATGGGGCATCCTAAGTTGGGACAATTTAGATAGAACAAATGAATTACAGAAGTAACTAGGAAGATTCAATCAATTACTCTCAGAAGGGAGCAAATCTATGTTAATGCTCAAGTGTTCAGAATCTCTGTCAGATAATATAATACTCACCCCAACTAAGAACCCAAGTAATGGAAAAAGTGTAAGACCCAAGAAAGCATGAGAAAGCTCCTTAGGTGGAAGCTTTTCAGGAACCCTGAAGATGTGAGTTATCTCTGCTTTAGGACCATATCTCAAGTTCTGATCAAGAGGTTGTGGCGGTGGCTGTGGTGCCTTCTCAGGTGGTTCTGGTAGATCTAGGTCAAGGTGACCAATAGCCTTCAAGAAAGAATTTTCCTGAAAAAGATAGACAAAACAAATTATATCAAAACAAATTATATCATGCTCATGTCATATAACAACCCATACAAATATAAAAACCTCGTAAGAAAAATAAAGCTTACCATAGCAGCATCACCCACAGTGAGCTGAACATTATATTTCCCTGATAAATAGAAAAATTTCTCAACCAGTCCAAGGAAATCCTGCGAGACATATTGCCAAATATAAGAAAAATAACAAAACTTCAAAAGAGACAGAATATGGATGGTTGAATGGTTTGTTATAGTGTGCGAGTCTGTTTCCAAGCAATCGATACTGGTGCACACTAGCAGTATTTGGAAACGAAGTGGTAATGAATCTTGGCATGTGCAAGGGTGTTATACTATCAAGCAATAAAGGCTTAAACTGACTTGCACTCAAATTACTTCCGCTAAAAGTGTATTGATTTGCCATAGCAAAAAGAGCCATTTTCACCAAGGACCCTAAGACAATGTATGATTGCTACACAAATATCGAATAGTAATTTCATTGACATATCATTTAGTTTTATTGCTAGTTGCAATTTAAAAGTGTTCAAAGTCTCTGGACATGGGATTAATTGGCATATTTTACTTCTTAACCATTGGGGTTGTGCAAAAACAAGGCCTCAACTACCAATTTGGTCTTTTGTATCCTCAAACTACTATTTATTGAGCAAATTAAAGCCTGCCGTCAATTTTGATTGTTAATCTAAATGCTATAAATGACACCGTTTTGAAGCAATTAAATTTTTTATAGATAAAAATAATTACAAAAAAGTAAAATGATGCACCGTAAAAAAAAAATTCAAATTGCTCCAAAACAATATTATTTATAACATTTAGACTAATGGTCAAACTTTGAAAGTTAGTCTTCACGGTCCAATTTGATGGTAGACCTTACTTTGCCCACTAAATAGTAGTTTGAGGATACAATAGCCTAAATTGACGGTTCAGCCCTTATTTTGCCACAACCCAAATAGTTTAGGGGTAAAATATGCCACTAAACCTTTGGACATGCATTCAAGATTATCTTCTTCATAAAGCTTACTTTCATTAGTCTATAATTACCATGTGATAAGAAAATCAACTTCATTTCAGGTAGGAGGGAAATTGGTTAGCATTGCACTAATTTACAATTGGAATCAAATTGCTAGGAACCAAGTAAAGTGATTGTTGGCAAATGCCAACAAGACAAATTTATATCAATGAGAAACCCAAAAGCCAACATTCATATGCATTTGATAGATTTTGTTCCTAAGCTAGAAAGTTGCAAAAACATGTCCGTGATCACGTAATAGGGAGGGAGACAAAAGGGAGAAGAACATTGCAGAGGGAACTTACTAGATTGATCTCAAACTGTTTTCCAGAGCTCCCCACCACAAAACTATGCTCAACCTTAGTCTCATGTGTCAACTTAAGAATTGCCTGAAAGCCAAGAAACTCTGAACAGCTAAATCACAGAGAAACCAATTCTAGAGAAAGACAGGCTTAATACTAACCTGATGTGGCTTAAAAGCATGACCAAGAGAAGTAGACAATTGGAAAGAGAGGCGTAGCTTCTGAAGATGGTTTGCAGATAATGATACAGTATTTTCCCCGGCTAAATCTATCCTGCATGGATCCAAGAACTAGAATTACCCAAACTAAAGCCATGTAATTCAAATTCAGTCAAAAGCAGAGCTGAATAAAGGATTGTAAATAAAAATTTAACAAATCCCAAAAGGTCACAATGACAAGCATCCAACATCACAATCAGTGACAGTTAGAAAGCACTCTGATTTGTAACTGGGAAATGTAAAAAAATACTTCTTGGTTTCTGTGCTCCCAAGATCACTATCAAGCACTGAGATTTCTGCACTGTCAACTTTGACAACTCCAGTCACAAATATTGGAATCCGAGTTTGGCCTCCAGTGGCATATAAGTTTAAGTGGTCTGGATCATGAAGCACCATCTGCAAGAGTTTGAGCTTGTCATATACGGATGTAAAGGCAGATGAAAAGAAGCCTTTATGCATCAAAGAAAACAAGGATACCTCAAAAACAAAAGTGTATTTTCCAACATCAATACTCTTTGGCAAAGCATCCAAGGCATAGACTGTGCTTTCAGGGTTGAACTTGAGTTCCTATATCACACCAACAACAATTAGTGCTGACCATCCGGCAGATCACCAATTCGACTGGGCAGACAACACCACACGAAAGCTAGACAAAGGAACTGAAATGGATTCCACATGGTTAAAGTTAGGAAATAAACTGTACCTGACCCTCAATTAATGTAGTGTCCTTTGAACCAGATCTAAAAACTCCTACAAGTTTCACTGTCAAAGGAGGTGCATTTGAACCAAGCACAGTATTCACCTTAACCTGGTTACAATTATATGGAACGTTAATTTCAATAAATGGGTGTAAAAGGAAGGAGGTCAAGTTTATGCAAAAACTTTATAACAACTGAAGTTTTTGCAAATCTGAAAAAATGTATAGAATAAGAAAGATATCAATTATAATTTTTGCAAAGTCCAAAATATCCAGAATACATTTAAGAAACAGGAAGAATAAAATAATAATGGCCAAGCACGATAACCAGAAAAGCCCATGAACTGGCACGCACGCATGCACAAACACACGAAATGCTCAACACACCTCAAGGGCGTCCTTCTTAGTCAATGAAAGAACTGTAGCTGGAAGCGATAGAATCAGTGGAATGGAAACCCTGCACAAAATAAAATCATACTTGAATAACAAAGAATAAAGAAGTTATTTGCAAACTTTTCAGTAAATTTAGCACTAAATATTAAAACAGCTAGCCACATCATGTTATCGTACTTGTGGCTTTTCTCAACCAAGAAATGGACAAAGCAAAATATATAAAACTGAGGAAAATTATCATGCAAACATATAGCTAAAAAATAAAAAATAATGTTCAAGTCTACAAAGAAGTGTTTAAATTTTTGCTTTAAAGGCAAACTTCTGCTCTTAGAGTTGCAAGAGACAGCAGGCAGCTCATAAAACATATTTGAAATTTCTTTTCACGGAAACAGCACATTTTCTTGAAGCACTGAAACTGCAGTCACTGAAATTTGTTTTCTTTTAATGGACCAATCACATATTACAGATTCCCTTATATCAGGCAATCAATTATCAGAACGAGTTCTACATAACATACATATAAAATGCTGACAATCACAGAGAACTAAGTTAAGAACACACTTACGAGTTGCTCTCTAGGGAAGCCAAGGAATCTATTTGGTTGAACAAGTCTTTGGCATCACCTGGAATTCCAATGCCAAGTACAAATCTTGCCAGACCCAATACCTTGCCACTTGGAAGCTGAGAATCAAATAGGGAGAAAGAAAGCAAAGACAATAGCATTAAACACTTTCTGCACTAGAAAAATAGCAGAATAAAGACCAGCAACAACAACAACCAAACCTAACTCACATTCAAGCTTCCTGAAGTCACAGCCGCAAACGCTGTCAACCCTCTAACAACAGAGGATGTGGTTGAAAGAGGACCTTGATGTTCATGTGCATCAACCAGTTTCTCATCAAAGTAAAAAGCTCCATCATCTACAATAAAAAAATTTAGCTTACTAAGTACATTATGGAATAACATAAATAGCAGCTGACAACTAGGTTTTTTTTTTTTGGAAAAGGTTAAAACTGATGGCTAGGTGAATGAAGCATGGCCTGAATTTAAAACTGGTGAAGATCCTTGATGTTAGAATGAGGGCTTAATTTGCCAAGTCAAATCTAAGACACAATAGAGTGCCAAACTGTGTCTTGGAAACTTAGCTTAAAATCAGCAGAATTAGGGTTCTGGCATATGAAGAGTAATATGAAGAGGAGAGTAGAAATACCCATGAAAGTTCAGAGAATATAAGCACATTGCCACCATGATAAGAAATGCTTTGGCGGCACAACTGCCCAAAATTATTATGATATACAAGAAAAGAAGAGAAAAAAATATTGACATACCATATTTCTCAATGCTGTCAAACAGCTTCAATATATCATTTTTAGTTGTACCAATCTGGAAATGGTAAGCAAATTTAAGAAATAAGATATTGTAATGACCACAGAAGACAGCAGCAGCAAGTATATTAGAAGATACAATATAACTTACACAATAGAAACAAAAGCCCTCACCATACCTAGCAAATTACTAATAGAAGTTTATACAAATAGATAGACCCACAAGGAAACAGTAGATTACATAGCATAAAAGTAAGTTAGGCAATGATTGTAACTACATTTCTAAAGGACATGCTGTTCTAAAAATTTGGATACGTTAAACTCTTTTGTTCTCAGAATATGGGATCTATAGCAGACATAAATCCACTACATAAGCAAAACAGTAGGAATAACTACTGAACACAGACTATGAACCAATTTGAAACGAAAATTTTGAGCAAACTTTTTGCTGTGGATAGAATGTGCACCAGAAATCACCAATATGCTTATGCTTTAAAGAAAACAATAAGGAAAACAACAACCATATAACCTATTTCACCTACAATCACAAATTACAAAGTAACATAAATTCCTTAAACAATAATCATATAACCTATTTCACCTACAATCACTAATTACAAAGTAACATATATCATTGGATGCCAACAAGTTTGATGCTGATAAGAAAATTAACAGGTAGTGTCTTTATTAAAAACATAAGAGAAATGTTGGGCTCATGAAAAAACTAAAAGTTCTATTGAGGCAAAGTAAGCAAATCTTCCAAATTACCAGAGATTGATCAATCTCAGAAGATGATAAAGAGACAACACCAGAAAGTGCTTCAAGTGCTAGACCTGAAAAGAAACATGAGCAAGCAAATTAGGACGAGCCACTTTAAGCAGAAGAATTAGCATGGCATCAAGTTCTAATTTCAACAACACACCATAATTTATGCATTGAATGTTAAACATGCCAGTCTCCATCCAGATCTTTTCTTCCCATTTTTTGATGTTCCAAATTACATTTCCATTACTATTTCTAAGCACATGCTTTTTGTCGAGTGTACAAAATTATGCTAAAATAATGATCAAAACAAAGTAGCATTTGTGTGGTTACCAATAAATGTTAATGCAATAATTGCATATTCTCTTAAAAGAGAAGCATTGAATATATAAGAAAGTTGCTAAAGAATTCATCATGGTATACAGAATACTTATAGAACATACCAGCAGCAAAGGTACTGGACTCAGGATTATTAGAATTATAGCGCCATCTTCCATCACTCTGGCTTAGAGCCTGCCAATAATTTGTAAGTTAACTAAAACATGCGCAGAGAATTGTGTTTGAAGAAAGTAAATTTAAAGCCAAGCATCAACCTAAACATTGTGGAATAAACTTCTAAGCAGACCAGTAGTGGGCCTACTACACTGACCAACTCTCAATACACCAGCAACTAGTTCCACAAGGGCCCTAATCAAAGAGGGAGAGTTCCAGGCAAGGGTGGTCACTATTGAAATCTATTTTACCCCTCACAGAACAGTCCAGTGCCAAGCTTATATCCTCATTCTAATACAATTCCAAGTAATGCAAATACCAACCTTGATGGAACCAAAAACTCCTTCAGCATCAGCAAGATACAGATCATCTTTAGAAGTTTGATCCTGCATTAAAAAAAAATTCAGCCACAAGCTTTAGTACAAAATTGGCTAGGCTAATTCTATGTGGCCACAGCTTGAAAGTTGTGTTCTCCAATAAGTAGTTGAGTAAATAGATCCCTAGCAAAACATTAATACTGGTGAAATCTTATCTTCAGGATTTCAGATACATTCCTTTGCTTACAAAAATTTCAATCTAAAAACCATGAAAAATTACTTCTCCCTTGCATTATAGAATGATTAGAAGAGTTCCCAAATTAGCAAATGCTGAAAAAAGGAGAATCAAGCTCGAAACCCATAACACCTAAAAGTTTTTGTTATATGGATTACCTTGACAAGTACTAAACCTCCAACTGAATAGTAGAAATCAAGCAAAGCACCTGCGCCACTGACAGTAGCTTGTAGTCTTGAAGCAACACCCTTTAAGAGAGAGACCCATTATCACACATTGTCTGCAATTTTTTGTAACACAGAGTATATACCCTTCCGACCAAAAACAACATAGAGCAAAACAATACCTCAAAGACATCCTTTTCTATGTCACATTTTAATATTCCGTTGACTTTTAAGGCATAGAATAAATCCTTCAAAGCAGAAGATGGTGACCCCAGAATTTCCAACACAGATTGGCAAGCAGCTGTGTCGATATCAGACTTTTTATCAATACCAAGCACCTCAAACGTTCTGAGTGCCTCATATGTTTCTTCTAAGCTGGTGGCACACACAACATCTAGTCAAATCACTCTTTCTAGTTTATGCAGACACTACTACAAATTAGCTAAAAAAAATGAAACAAGCACAGGCATGGGTAAACACCAACAAAAAAATTACCAAAAGACACAAAATTTATCATTTTCATAGTATCCAAACAGAGGTAACAGCCAATTTCAGTTCCACAGAATAGCCAGATCTCATACGATAAATTTACAAAGGCAATTTTAAATTCAGTGATTAGTAAAATTTGGCATCGCATAAGGATTAAATCAAATTCATCTAATTCACTTAGAAAATAATAAATTGAGAGATTAGATGTCAATTAGAAGGGTTTAATTAGGGTTTTTGAAAACCTGAAAAAGGATCCGTCGCGCGGCGTGAAGAGCTCTAAAGCAGCGGATCGATGAGAATCGGAGATCGGTTGAAAGATAGAAGAAGCAAAGGAAGATGAGGAGATCAATGCCGCAACGATCAGCACCAGAAACCCTTCCAGACTTCCGGCCATTTTGTGCAATAAAATTAAATAACCACAGCAAGCACTTAACAGAAATAAATTATGTTACAGAGTCATCAACATTCAAGTATGTGCAAATCGTTCGCAGTGCGAGTCTGCGGATCCGATGACTATAAAAGTCGTTGCCCTCTTCTATCCTTTCTCGAGTCTGGACTCACTCTCACACTGTAGTCTGGACTGTTGTTAAGAGGAAGCGGAGGGGTTTTATTTTTATTTTTGGGTCCCGATAATGCCCATAAGTATTCCATAAATACCCGTTATGTACACTGGTGTGAGTAGACGTGGCGTATCAAGTGTTGCCATCTGGTGGCAAGATGACTCAGACTGACCATTGCTGGATCATCTTTGGGCCTTT
>Ga0325405_1000782_pt1 | contig 31139 bp, 18 predicted proteins | sample PopdelMetagenome_21_FD_205663 | JGI IMG/M metagenome (GOLD analysis project Ga0325405, IMG submission 205663) | Populus deltoides microbial communities from Bellville, Georgia, United States - Xylem-Control-R2 | ecosystem: Host-associated > Plants > Phyllosphere > Stem > Wood/Secondary xylem... | reverse complement strand
GCAAGTTCTCACCTAACAACTTGAACTTCTAAATAAGGTGATAAAAGATCTGAAAGATAAGAAGACTTCGATTAGACAATGAAATAGTAGGACATCATTGAGGATAGGGGATGATTGAAGAGGAAACGCTATATGGAATGTTAAAACTAACATTGTTGATTTTATAGATGAAAACATAGATATAGATATTAATGACTATGACTTTGCATCCATGCGAAATAGAGATCAATTTGGGCAGAATCAAATCCAAAAGAATGTTAGTTTTGGTTAGGGTAGAACTTTTGGCCAGAAAGAGAACATCTCTCATACACGTTGCCATGTACAAATAAGGTGTTTAGTTCGATTATAGATCATGAAAGTTGTGCTAATATATCCAGTACTACCCTTGTTACTAAACTAAACTTGTATACGATTAAGCATAATAGACCTTATATGTTGCAATTATTAAATGATTATAGTGAGGTGAAAATGACTAAACAAGTATTGGTTCTGTTTTTTATTGAGAAGTATGTTGATGAGGTTCTGTATGATGTGGTTCTAATGCATGCAAGTCACATCTTATTGAGGAGACCTTGATAATTTGATAGGAAAACCAAGCATGATGGATTTAAAAATAGATATTTTCTTGAGAAAGAAGGAAGAACATATGCACTTGTATCATTGTCGCCTAGATAGCTTTATGAAGACCAATTGAATTTGGAAAAAAAAAGGGTGAAGTTGAAATGCTAATACAACAATGTGAGGCCGTGGTTACAATGCAAAAATATATACAAAAGTAGTTAGTAAGGCGTGCATATTTGAAATTATTATCAACTACTATTTTCATATAGTGTTATTTGAGGTAGAAGTTGGCAAAAAAAAAGAGCTTCAAATGCTTAAAGAAGACCAATTAAAGCTGAAAAGAGAAAGCAAAACCTAGGAGACAAATAAACTATATGAGGTTGTAAGTTTAAAGAGTGAAAATAAAGTTAGCCTTAAAAAAAATAAGAAACGAGAGAAAAGACTCAGAGATTCGGTTGAAGAAGAAAAAAAAGTCAATCAAAGCCAAGAGTGGAGAGAAGAAAATAAGAATGAGAAAAGAAAAGAATGTAGAAAATATAAGTAAACATTTGAGTTTCTATACAAAAAGCGAGATCAAGAGTGCTTATTTTTTTGACATACATATAATTTTACTTATGTATAAGGAAATATATTTTAACACTGACAATTTTGATTCTCTTATTTTCCTAGAAGAACTTAACAACAATGGATTTTATAAATAATTGAAGATAAAAATGATATAATCTGATTTAGAGTTATGCTTTGATACTAATTGATGGAAACCTCGTGAATATAAAAATATAAAAATTCATAGTCAAATCAACTCTTCCTAAAAAAAGCTAAGATCAAATTTGAAATTAAGCTTGACACAATGATAATTTATATCGAGATACAAAGACTAAATAATTGAACTCTCATCCAACACTTATAAAGAGATGTAAATGAGAAGCATGAAGATGCCATGAAGCATGATTAATTCTTTGATAAGTTATAGTAGTTCAATGAAGAACCAAAAGGTATGAGCAAAACCTCACACACATAATAATAATTGTTGAAATCAAAGTCCATAAAAAAACCTAAATACAAGCTAAATAACTCTATTTATAATAGGTAAAAGCATGATTTATAATAGTTACAGCAGTTTTTGTATTTAGTTTAAGTGATTGAATTAACCCCTAAACAAGATTATGCTATATGAGAAAGCTTGGGTAATAAAAAATAAATTGAGGATTGGGTAACCAATGAGCATGTATTTATTTTTTCCCTCTCTTTTATTTTATTTTTTGTTTTCTTTTATTATTTTATTTCTTAATTTTATACCTTGATTTTCTCAGAGCTCATTTTAAAATTTTATTACAATAAAAAGGGTTAAAAATAAGTTATAATAGCTGTTTTTTTTTCCATTATAGTTTTAATGTTGTATATCATTTTAAAATAGAGCAATGAGCATATTTTTATTGCTTGTTTGGAAACGCGGGTCAATCCGGTTTAAAAAAATCTGGCTAAAAATTAAAATATTTTGGTATATTTTGAATCATTTTGATGTACTGATTTTAAAAAATAATAAAAATATTATTTTAATATATTTTGATACGGTCTGTTTGAATCAGTTTCGGTTTTTTTTAAAAAAATTCAGTTCACTTACTTTTTTTATAAAAACCAAACCGACCTGAAAAAAACCCCACCTAATTTCAAGCGCGACTCAAGTGACTTTCTTAACTCATGTTATCACGTCACTTCTTACGCAAATCCCGTGATCATCATCGCTTGTTGTTCACGTAGAATTCTTACCAGTTATTCTTCGTCCGCATCATTATCTTGAAAATCTATGGCAAATTTTTCTCTTGACAAATTAAGTTCGGAAAGACAATATATGACGATGAGAGGATGTCTCCCATGAATTTGCCCGGACATTGCAGAAAGGTTTGGCTTGCGCTGTGCATGATAAATGTCTCAGAAAATTTGCTTAAAAAACACGTCAATCTTGACTTTGTAAAATACTTGCTAATTAATCAGTATTGGGGTGGGGTTCTATCTGTTACCTAAGGCTAAAAGTCTTCGATTCGTGATAATATTTGCCGCTTCGCTGCCTCATGTTTTTGTTGACATCTATGGCCACATATGCATAGTAGAGACGAGGAAATTCAACAATTCACGTAACATTGTTTTCTCTTTGTTGACTAATATACGACTTCGTTGATCAAATAAATTCCAACATGGGAAAGTCAAAACCAATTATTGCATCTGCATGATGTAATGCTTATTCTAATATCTTTTTTTCCGACAAGCAGAACCACAAATCTATAGATACGAGAAAAATAACAACAAACTACAAAGTATAAAAAGCTTAGCGGGAAAAGAAAATAAATAAATAAATAAAGCAAATTGTCAATCTAGATTTCTTCAATTCCAAATCTAATGGAGTAAGAACTAGCAAGTTTCCTCACGTTGCCGTGAAGAATTTTTTTTTTTTATGTAGTTTTATAAAACCAACCAAGCCTAACGAGTTATACGGGAGTTGATAAAGTATGATCCAGTCTACTTGACAAGTATATTTGTAAATCAGTTAAATTAGTTGATTTAGAAAAAATCTAATTTAACTTTTTTTAAAAAAAATTGTTTTAAAAGTAATGCGATTTAATATTTTTTAAAGCAAAAGATTTTCAGATGGTGACTTCTTGCATAACCTGGTTAGACTGGGTAAACTGTATTTAATAATTTTTTTTAAAACTATTTTTAAATTTATTTTATGATAGAAAAAACAATGAATAAAATTATTAAGGATAACTGTTTTTTTTTTTTTTTCATTTAGCCAAAGCTCCATTTTCATAAGCCATTAATCATCTTCCCTTTTCATGGGTATTTGAGTTCCCATCAATTTTCCTTATTCCTTAATGTCTTTTCAATTTTGGAAATAACATGAATTTTTTATGAAAAGGTTGATTATCTTGCATATTTTTTAAAGTGGGACATAACATACTTTCATAATAAAAAAATATAAATAGTTTTTTAAATTAATAATAATTGTTTTTTAAGATATTTTTTATTAAAAATATATTTATTTTTTAATAAAAAAAATTAAAACTTCCCCGTTTGTTTGCTAGAAAGTGGTTTCCTTGGAAAGTGAATTCTTGGAAAGTGAATTATTTTCTGATATTTGGTAGTATTATGAAAAATGAACTGGAATACACTTTCTAGTATTTGGTTATGTTATGGAAAATGAACTGGAAAATAATTTATTAATGAATTAATTTTTTTTCAAATTTATCTAATATATGAAAATATTAAATATAAATATTTAATCACTTACAATAAAAGAATAAAATCTAAAAAGTGTAATGATGAATTTTTTTTTATTATATCATATATTCATATATAGCTTATTTTATAAATATGTCATATAATATTATAGAGATATAACCTTGTGAATTTTTTCATAAATAAAACCTATTAATATTTTTTTTTCAATTTTAAAAGCTTAAAATATGTTTTTTTTTTTCATATAAAGAAAGCCAAATTAGTTTATGGTATTAAGTAAGAGTTAGATATTTGGGTTTTTTTTGGTATGAAGATTTTTTTAAAAGATAAATAAATACAAAAATATTTTGATGGGCTTTTTGGATAAAGATTTTTTTTTTACGGGTATAGGCAATTATCCATTTAATATCCCTTTAATATATATCAAATAAGCATTAAGAAATAAATATAAATATCTTACATCAAACATAGTCATGCATAAATATTAAATTTTGATGTAATACTCATACATATTAGTTCAAATTAACAAGCATAAACATGCTAAACCGAATTAAACAAGTAAACATACTTGTAAAATAACAAACATAAACTTTATTATTATAGTGAAATCATCTTAACAATCAGGCATATAACAGTGTTGGTTCACAAAATTCTGAACCCAAATTTTTCTCAAATTAGCATTTTTTGCCATAAATGTTTTTCCCAACATTTCATTTTGGATGTGATCAAAAGCACCACCAAGAGCGATCTCCTCAAAGCCTTCAACTTTCATCACTTTTGTATATAACTCATTAACATCAAGTTGATTTTTTGCTTAGCCTTTGAATTGCAAACGTTATATCTCCAATCTTTTTAGACAACTTTTCAACACTATCATCTTCATACATTCGATTTCTCTTCTTATGTTGCCTCTTTAGTGTACTAGAGGAAGATGTCTCTTTACCTTTTAAAGTTTCTTCATATTCTCCTTCATTTTCAATTGAAATAGATTGCACTTCAATGTTCTCTTCTAGGTTGATATCAACATATGATTTGACATAATTTCTGGTGTCATGTCTTTTCCAACAACAATTGTCATTACTTCATACATATCAAGTTTTTTGTTGAGATATTTATCATGATTGAGATGTGCCTGTTCATAAAAATTAGAATATACAATTTTCAGTTCCTTGTATAAAGTTTTGGAAACAAAAGTAAATGTAAAAATTACATAGAATATACTATTTATCATACCTTTACTTCTTCATCATATACATCTTTCGAAACCGTAATCATCTTTAAACAATCATCCTAACCAAAACCACTTTTATTTTTAAGTTAGGTTATTATTCCCCATTCTTTTTTCACAGTTTTGAGATGATTGTTCATATGCTTAGGCTCGCATTGCACGTTGAACTTTTGACTAATTTCTGTAGCTACCTTTACAAAAAATTCTGCTTTAAAGGTGGAAGAAGGCTTGTTTCCTTTAAGTGCCTCCTCGACTAATATCTCAAGTAGCATGTGAGACATAGGCTTAGACCATGTGAAGTGCTTACCTTTGCATTTTTCATTCTTCGCGGCACTCATTTCTACAAAAAAAATCACAAATTTATACAAAATAAAATTATATAATATTTAGATTGAACTAATTTTATACAACAAAAATACAACTACTATTTAAAAAAGAACACATGAAATACGTAATAAATTATAATAAAGTCAACAAACAATCCAAATATATAACAAAGACAATACAAACTCAAGAAAGACATAATAAAAACAAATACATATAATTAACACTCAATTATTAGTTTCTTTGAGTGTTATAATCATTCCACATGGTTGATGCAATCATTTTTCTTTTTGTTATCCACTCCCTATTCTCTTCCCTCTCCTCTTGTTGGCTTAAGTTGATTGTTTTTTTAATTGGTTCACTTTCCAAACATATTTCTTCCATAAGAAAGTCATAAGGATCAACTCCCATTATGTGATTATGAATAATACAACATGCAAACATAACATTCACTTGTGTTTTATAAGATCAAAAAGGTTTTTCATCAATTGATCTAAAATAACTCTTCAAAATACTAAACCCTCACTCAATAGCGGTTTGTAATGAAGAGAGTCGAAGATTAAATAACTCCTTTTTATTTTTCGATGAATGTTATGTAAACTCATTCAAATGGTATCGAACTCATGAAAAGGAGTAATGATTCCTTTTCGAAAACAATAACCAGCATCACCAAGATAATATTTCCCTACAAATAAAAAATAAAACCTATTATTATCTTTATCTAATTAGACAATTTACATGTTTATTGCATATTGTAAATATTTAATTTATACATTCTGGAATTTTTAGTCCACTAAGTCTTGATAGTGCATCACCTAAAACCCAGGAATCGTGTGCACTTCCTTCTCATCCATCTAAAACATATATAAACTTCAAATCAAACGTTATAGCTGCTAAAACATTTTGTGTTGTTCCCTCTTTTCGACTTCGAAACTTTCCTTGAATTTCAACAAGAACATTTGCAAGAACATGGGTACCATCAATTGCTCCCACACATTCCTATATAAACATGAAAAAAATAATTTATAACCTTTTTCTTCTAGATGTAATTAATTAATGTATAAAAATATTAATATTGTTCTCATACCTTAAAATAAGGATAGAATCTGCTATTATTCATTATCTCCGAAGGAACTGTATCCCCTGGGTCTATGATAAGATGTTTGTATAACTTAAGAACTGTTTTTAATATAATTCTAAAGTAACGATGGATAGTTTCAATAGACCTATAGTATATATACTACTAATAAAACAAAATCTTTGGTTTCGATCTATAATTTATAAGAACACAATTACTTGTTCCCTAATAGACACATTTTGAGTTGATCGTAATAGGTTACAACTTGTGAGAACATCACACAAATTATATAACACAACTGGTTTCATACGAATTGGTTCGACGCAATGTATATCACCTCGATTCAAAATGCTATTAATATAGAATTCTCATTGAGCAATTGCATTTATACGTGGTTTTCTTGGTATATAAATTATATTTCTTTCTCGTTCAATAATAGCTACTCCTGCAGCGATAACAGTTACAGCTGCTCCCATACATGTTGCATGAATAATCTTACTATCCATGATAAGAAAGTGAAGTTTTCTGATAATGAAACCTAAAAAGTATGGAGAAATAAACATTCAAAAAGCATATTAAATACTTACACAATCAATATAAGAAATTATGATCAAACTGACACAATCAAATATTTGGATAGCTAGAAATACTTGTAATTCTACATGTCATGTTCAGTTCAATTATGTAGTTCAGATGTCATTGAAAATAAAAGCAGAAACGATTACCAGATAACAGGTTTTAAATCAAAATCTAATAATCATCAAAACATGCATTCATACATATGAAATCCTGCTCAAATATAAGCACATGAAGTCAGAGAGCATGACAATAATGCACAACCACAGTTCCTGAATCATTTGTTTAACTTTTTTAGATTAAAATCTACCATGTGGAGTACAATGGAGGGAAATCCCTTCAAAAGACACGGAACCAAGAAACACCTGCTAAAGCATCACAGAACCACAAGCATTAATATAGGAAAGATCATTCCTCATCCATTCTCTTAAATGCGATACTGCCAAAAGAAAGAATTACTCATTTTGGAGACGGACTCGTGACCTCCCTACAGTGCGGTGCACTCTAAACTAAGAACGAAGGAGAGATTGAACAAAGACTGACTTCTTTTTATAAATAATTGTATAGAATAGTCCGTTCGAGTGACTCACAAATGAGATAAATTGGATCAAGGCATCCAATCACAGGCGAAAGGTATTCGGAGTTCTTCCCTAGAAAAGCAAAGTCCTTACTTTGACTTAGACTTACCCAAATCAAGTCAAGCCGATGAAGCTATAAAAAAGAAGAAAGTTCTGTTCCTAGATCGGAGCAAGGACTTTGCAAAATGACTTTTTTTCCGCTAGGTTCAATCTAATCAATGAATCTTCAAGCAGGCAGGGTTTTTGATTTAAGAAGCTCCTATTAATTCATAAGCTCAACGGCCCCTAGTCATTACATCACCAGTCTTAGTTTCGGTAATAAAACAGGCCAAATCTGGGCAGTTTGCAGAGTGACACAATGCTGCACTTTCTAGTAAGACCCAAGAGTCTCGCAGCTTCTATAATTATTACAGAAAATTGGTTCATCTCAGGTCCACAGACCTCAGTTTCAAGTCAAACATGGATTCACTAGAGCAGCCTAAGTTAAAAGTAACACAGATAAACTGACCTCAAGAGTAGAGACTGTGGATCCGAAAGAGAGAGACGGGTCCTGATTGGAATTGGGTGGTCGAGGAAAAGAGATCCTATGCTTTGGTAGTGGATTTTGAGTGTTAGATCCGGCACTAACAGCAACCAAGACAATCTCGGGGCATGGAACAGAGATAAAAGCCACGCTCTCTCTTCTCAAAGCAATACCCAGAAAGAATGATGTCCTAAGTTATTGAGTTTTGAATTCTATTGACAGAAAGATTGAAAAAGTGTGATGGAGTTTTGTAGAGAAATGTGGCGATGAGATGAAGTGTCTAAGAAACCAAAATAGAGAAAAGCTAAATATTGAATCAACACGCACATTAACAAGCAAGATCTGAGATCCTATACAAAACAGAGCATGGAATTGTTCTAATTTTTTTCCAAAAATTAACAAGCTCACAAGATTCATGCAGGAAAAAAAAGACAGACAATAAAGAAATATTTGAGGAAAATAATTACCTGAAATAAAATGATTTTTTGTTCCAATAAAGAGATTTGAGAAAGAGAGTTTTACATCCACGCAAAGTGATTTTTTAAAGAGATCAATTATAAAATTAATAAGAGAGAGAAAAAAAAGAAGAGATTTATTTCATTGTCCGTAAGTAAAAAAGAAAAGTGTTTTTCAAGAATAAAAAAAAAACACTTTCCAACCATTAAAGTTTAGTTTTTTCTTTGACCAGAATTTAATTTATTTTAATTAATTTTTTTTGATGTATTTACCAAAATGAAAAAGTAAGAAAAATAATTTTATTTTTCTAGAACAGAACCAAACCTTTTGTCAGTGAAATTGCATTCAGAAGGCTGCTTCCTATTTTTCAAAATCATTTGTCATGATGAAAGAGAAAGGAAAAGGAGGAAGAAAAGTGTACTACTTTTATCATGTGGTAATCCAAAAGTAAAGTTGGGGCGTTACAACAGCAGTGTAACCGTGTGGGTCCATGTCGCACGTGGGGACTGTCTTTCTTTTCTACGTAGCATTGGGAATAGAAAGACAAAAGAGAAAATAAATGCAGTTTCTATCGTAATTTATTTATTAATAAAGCATACATACTGATAAAACGCAGGGAACTTATTAATTTATTTTTAATTTCACGTTCTTCAAACTAGTTTCAACATCAGTTAAATTAATTTTTTTTAAATAATTTTAAAAAATACTCTTATTTAGAATTCTCCGAGACCTTTCTATACCTACCTCCCTGGTTTCTGACCATTGCTCCGATCTTTGACTAGCTACTGGTCAGATTGGATTTAGAATCCAATAAAAAAGAACGGGAATTTTTTTTTTTTGATAATACAGAGGAAAAAATCACCAATCCAGTGGCAGAAGCGTAATTCTGAGAGATTAAAAGGTTATATGCTGTTATAAATTCTGCGCCTGTCTGATTCTGGGGGAAGGAAACCGACAGACCATCTGCTTACACTGGCTATAACTTGTGTTTATACATAGGGCTTTTGTTGGTGGCTCAGAGAGGGAGAGAGGAAAGCAGAAGAGGAAGTCAAGCCTGTGAAAAGAAAGTGCAAATCTAAGAAGGTATGTATGCCAGCAATGAAAACCCATCAGAAATCTGATACCTCTTAAGCTCCCCTATTATATGATATCTCAATCTTGCTTCTTCTTCTTCTTTTTATTTATGCTGAGCTGAAATTGCAGTTAAAAGTTTTTGTTTTTGAAAGTGGTTTAAAAGATGGATTTTCTTTTTTCGTTTTGCTTTGCTTTGATTTGTGTTACCCTTTTCTGCTGTCGTTTAATATTCTTCCTGTCTCCTACAAAGCAATATTAATTACATGAGTTCGAATCTTTGTTATGGGAATTTCCTACTAACTTGCAAAGTGGGGAATTTGTTATTAATGCTAGAGTAAAGTATTTTAATTTAATTTCTTGAAAGTCAAATAAATGCACCATTGGTGGTCAAAGCTGCTAGAGTTTACCAGCCCCAGTCACGATTTTGTGCTTAAATGGATTACAGTTAGTATATTCTTGGCGATCTGTACTTCTGTGTTCCACTTTCATAAGAATTGGGAATATGAAGGTGGTTTTGAAAGTATTATTCTTAAATTCGTTTTGGTTCTTCACCCCTGCAAATCTGAAATGCTTATATTCTTGCTTTGCTAGCAATACTGTACGTATTATTTTAAAACTCTTTTTTTTAATTGCTTGATCTGCTAGGATTTTGGTCTAAAAACTGCTCGAATAGTTTGGTGTTTGGATTTTTGTTAATAGGACTATGCATATCCCAAGAATATGTTTTAGAAATTATCTATTGCACTCAGTTATGCTATCTTTCTTGCTAAGATAGCTTTCCGATCTTGTTTTGGTATAAACAGGTTTTAACTTCTTGATGTAATTTTTTCTTTGGAATCTGTTTCACATGCAACTATTTGTGGTACAACCTTCAGAAGTACTTCCAGATTGCTGAAATGATTGATGGTTTCCACCATCTCTCAGAAACTTTTGGAAAGTCAAATTCAGTTATTTATTCCTTCTAGTGTCCTCAAATTCTCTTCAAATACGGTAGGTTGGACTACTTAATAGATATATGTCATCTATGTTTTTATGAGATGAGTCTACTTTGATGTTCTTAGAAGAAGATTGAGAAGAACTAGGCTGTTGCTGTACCATCTCCACCTGCGTTTCCTTTCCTGGGAGCAGGTTCAGGAAGACTATCATGGCCAAGATTTATTTCTTAGCATTAACTACCTTCCCTTCTTAAGAAAAGCTAATCACTAGAATCAAAAGACTGTTAACTAGCAATTTGAGTCAAACAAGTATAAAGTGGTAGTTGAATAGTGGATGATATATTCGTTTTGCCCTGTGAAAAACTGAAGGACTTTGTTATGGAGCTAATCATGTTTTTGGTCCACAACCAAATAACTCCACTCCTTCATGGTATGCTTCTAGTATTTGTTGCACGTGTACAACTATTTGTGTAAACTTTATTTCATCTTATCCGCCACTATGAGCACTATGATATGCGTTGCCCTTTTTTTTTAAATCACATTTCCTATAATAGTCTTTTTTCTTAACTCTTTTCAGATTAGGCCAGTGTCTTGGTATGATATCAGTGTCTACAAGAATCTATTTGTTAGCTGAAAATTGATGATGGAATCATGCTATTCTTAAACAAGATTTGAGATTTGTCTAGTTTTGAGAAAATTTGTATCAGAAAGGTTTCCTGGTATTGCTGTGAAGAGCTTTTTGGCAACAAATTGGCTATTCTGCAATGCAAACATCCCAGAAGAAAACAATTTCAGATGGGTCTCGTAGGTATGGTGACCAACCTATGCAATATCAGGAGTCCTATTGTTGGCCGCCCATCCAGAATATTGATGCAGGAAGTCAAGGGACGCACCTTTCAGCTATGACTTCTGATCAATACTGTACCCTAGAATCATCCTCTGAAACTAGTGCTTACCCAGTTCACAATTCTCCATCCACAGCTAGTTTCTCGCCAAATGAAAGTGTGGTTTCACAGCCAAATTCTCAGTCATATCCTTCAGATCTGCAGGATTCCTCTGAGAATGCTTGTGGTTCACCAACAAGTGAGTCTTATGTCACCCACAAGTTAAGAGAACTGGAAACTGCTATGCTGGGGCCTGATTCAGATAATCTTGACATGTACAGCATGACTGCAATGCCTGGACCCAACCAGATTGTATCTGAGGCAGAGAAATGGAAGTTTTTGGTTGAGATGATGTCCAGAGGAGACTTGAAAGAAGCACTTTGCACTTGTGCTCTAGCCATTGCAAATGGTGATATGTTCACGGTTGAATGGTTAATGTCAGAGTTACGCCAAATGGTGTCAGTTACTGGTGAGCCTATCCAACGTTTGGGAGCTTACATGCTGGAAGGCCTTGTTGCAAGGTTGGCATCATCAGGAAGTTCTATCTACAATGCCCTGAGGTGTAAGGAGCCTGCTGGTGCTGATCTCCTTTCCTACATGCTTTTACTCTATGAAGCCTGCCCATACTTCAAGTTTGGGTATATGTCAGCAAATGGAGCAATTGCTGATGCAATGAAAGATGAAATTAGTGTCCATATAATTGATTTTCAAATTGCGCAAGGCAGCCAGTGGGTCACCTTAATCCAGGCTCTTGCAGCTCGGCCTGGAGGACCCCCACGTATTCGGATTACAGGAATTGATGATTCCACATCAGCTTATGCCCGGGGAGGAGGACTTGATATAGTGGGGAAGAGACTGTTGAAGGTCGCTGAGTCATACAAGGTACCATTTGAGTTCCATTCTGCTGGAGTTTCTGCTTCTGAAATTCAAATTGAAAATCTTGGAATTCAACCCGGGGAAGCTGTGGCAGTTAATTTTGCATTATCGCTCCACCACTTGCCAGATGAAAGTGTGGGCACTCAAAATCATCGGGACAGGTTATTGAGGTTGGTTAAATCCTTGTCTCCCAAGGTGGTAACTCTTGTTGAACAAGAATCTAATACTAATACAGTCCCTTTCTTTGCCCGTTTTGTTGAGACACTAAACTATTATCTAGCTATCTTTGAATCAATTGATGTTACATTACCAAGAGAAAACAAGGAACGAATCAGTGTTGAACAGCACTGTCTTGCTCGGGAGGTTGTTAATATTGTAGCATGTGAGGGTGCCGAGAGAGTTGAACGCCATGAACCTCTTGGCAAGTGGAGATCTCGGTTTGAGATGGCTGGATTTACACCTTATCCACTAAGCTCTTTTGTCAATTCTACTATCAAGATTCTGCTGGAGAAGTACTCTGAAAAGTATACTCTTGAAGAGAGAGATGGAGCTCTCTTTCTTGGCTGGATGAACCGACCTTTGGTTGCCTCTTGTGCATGGAGATGATACATGGATATCAGATTGACAAGCCTATTCTTCATATGGCAATTTGAGGTACAGGACCCTCTTTCATGTTGTTGTTTGTAGTTTAATAGCAAAGCAATGTTGTGATATCACGGATTAACCAGGAATAAACTTGCCCTGTTACAATCTCTCCCAGATATTCTGTTGCTTAGCTTTGATCTCATTTTGGCATTGCATATTAGCTAAGGTTGCAATACAAGAGAGTTGAGTTTTAATGAACCTATGCCAGCTACTGCTTAACTTGTGCATTGATAGTTTTCTAGTGCTTGAGTATCATGCTGTTATGCATTTGTTGTTGGCAATGTTTAGTCAAACTAAGTATGGTTCAAGTACAAGAAATGACACCTAGAATGCATTTCTGAAATCACAGACGAAAGCTATGACAAAGCAGGGAAGTACAGCACATGGATTTCTTAAGATCACAGATTCTGGGTTGGAGGGCATCCCCTTCACTTCCACTGGAATCACAATGTTTGTATCCCATCAACCTTATCGATCACTGTCCCAGCAATTATCCTGCACACAGTTACAGGCTTACAGCCCTTTCCATTTTTTTTGAAAAGGGTATTATGTTATCACAAAGTTCATTGCTGCTTGTACTCAATCAAATCCTTCAGTTCTTGGTGTATTCTGTGTCAAAATTAGATTGAATTATTCTGCAGATACCTACAAGCAGGATCCCTTGGAATTTTTGCTGCAACAGGCATTGTTGTGCGTCAGGATATTGCTGTGCCATAGAATAGCAAAAGCTCGTTTCCATCTACAATGCTTTCTTGGATGTCTCTTATGTTGCTCATACGCGTGTTTTTTTAGTCTCCCTCTATTTCTCTCAAACCTTTCCAGAATTTCTTTGGAGTTCACCTTTAGGACCCTTTTGATCATCTGTAAGATGTTCCTTGCTGGATCTAATATTTAGCTCTGTTCAGAACGCAAGGAAAATCACCATGTTGAGGGACAAATCATTCTGAAGGATTTCTAGGATAGTAATAGGATCATGCATGTGAACGTAGAGGTGCACCTTGTAAGTATAGAGAAACACAAATAATCGGAGCCATAAAGAAACAGTCAAATCGCAAGACCCCATACAGAGGCCATACATTATCACGTGTGATCACACCGCAAAAGGAGACCAATTGTGTTCCCCTGAGTAGCTAGCTAGCACACAAGAGCAGCCTTTTCATTGCTCTGTCTCCCTTACCCTCTTTTCTTGGCCTTGAAATATTAGCAGTCGTCTGTATAGAGTCAACTAACAAAGAAGGAAAGAGAGTGAAGCCACGTAATGTTCTCCCTCCATTATTAAAAGTGTGTGTCAACTGGTTTGCATGTAAAACGTGTTATTTATTCAAAGGAAATCAGATTGACCGCACTAAGGATATAATTAAAATTACAATCACATTAAAAAAAAAATACCAAAAGGTATGGATAGTTTAAACTGGAATCCAGAGTGATTGCATTGTTTCTTTTATTATTTTTTTGGTAATTGAACTTTTTTCTCTTTGAATTGAGCCTTTTGTAGTTAAACTGGTACCCAATTGCCTTTGAATTGTTAAACAAGAGCCAATTTGAAAGAAAGAATACCAAGGTGAAAAAAACAGGTACAATGGGAAAAGTGACGAGAAAAGTTCACTTTGATTCTTTTACTTTCGAATCTCTAAATTTTTAGTCCCTATAGCTTTTAAAAATTCAATTTAGTTCAAAACTTTATTTGTTTTAATTTTTAATCTTCTATTTGAGAGAGAGAGAGAGAGAGAGAGAGAGAGAGTTAGTCGTAATATTTTGGTTGACACATTCTGACCATGAAATTAGTTAATTTATGTGTAATGAGTTTTATTTGGTGAAAATATAATTTCATTGAAGGTGTTTTTTTTGCATTTTCATCGCACGAGAATGATAGATTTGAGCTCGAGAAGTTTTTTTTTTAATTCTAGGTTGATTTTGAATTTTTGAATTAATTTTAGATTTATTTAAAGCTATAAAGAAGTTTGTCAGACTTTTTTATAGTGTTTTTTTTAGATATTTTAGAAAAAAAATGATTTGAAAACGGAATTTTTAAGCATTGCTTTGAAATTGGGTGTAGACTGTGTTTTCAGCTTCATATTTTTTCTTTTTTTAAATTATGAGGTCATGATCGTTGTGGGTATGACTTCCTTTTAATGTTTCAGACACACAAGCCTACACGCATGCTTAGCCACTTTTGTTTTATTTTTAATTTTTTTTCTATTTTTTCTTATATCTTACATTTTGATCCATTCAAATAAATTGATAAAAAATAACTTTTATATCTTTTTATATAGCTCTTTATATTATTATTATATCTTGTTTGATCTCGCTCGATGATTGTTGATTGTGTATTTTTTTGCTATTTAATTAAATATTATTTGATTTTTTTTGTGAAATATTATTACGTATTTTATTATAACATTAGTTTTTCTTTTTGTTTTTCCTTCCTGCTCTCCGCAATGGTTTTAACTTACGATGAAAATAAATTTGACTCACAATAAAAAATCATTCTGCTGCAAGAAATTTGTTATTAATGGCTACACTTTTTTTTCTTGCTAAATAAATAAAAAAAAAATCCATCCTTTGCGGGTGTACTAGTATCTTCCTAATTCCCATGCTTGGAAGTTGGTACCAGTCACCCTCATTATGACTCTTTTTATCTTCTCGATATACTTCTCTCTAACATCTCGTTGTCCTAAATTAATAACTAACCAGTCATCATTTGGCACGTGTTTCGCTGCACGTCTCTCTAATTTTTCGGTGACCTTGCAATCAAAATTCTTTTACGCCAGTTTCCAGTTAACTTGATTGATTTTATGGGTTTAAATTTAATTTTAATAAATAATAAAAATATAATTTAAAATTTAAAATTTTTTAAGATAATATACTTTTTCAGAAAAATTATTGAAATAATGAAAAATTGGTTCGATCTTAGTTTTTAAGCGACTTATGTCATGAATTTCATTGTGTTTAATAATATTTTTTTAATTATATTCATAATTTATTTCTCAACTAATATAATATTAAATGGTACAATTGAAAAAAAACTATTAAAAAAATTAAAGAACCAACAAAAAAAAAGCATATTTGCTTAATGAGTGAATTCGTCAAATCTATAAATCGGATAAACCGGGCTAACACATCAAACTTGTGAATAATTTATTGACTTTAGTAGGATTATAATTTGTTTTTTGAAAAATTATTTTTTTATTTAACTACATGATAACAAAAATAAATTATCATAAAATCAAATGCCAATCTAATATTGAGATGCTAAAAAAAGTAATGAAAAAAAAAAAAGTTAAATTGTCAGTCCTTTTCTATGAAACTTTTTTTTTTCTAGAATATGAGAAAAAAATATATGAAAGAAAAGTTAGTTTAGTAGAAAAAAAAAGAAGAGAAAAGACACTCCGACAAACCCATTTTGGGTTCGTAATTTTTTTCTTAAAGAAAAAACATTAGAAAAATTGAGAGACAAATATATATTAAGATATTTAATATTGTAATACGAGTAATTTACCTGATTGTGTTTAATAAATTTATTTATTAAAATCAAATTGAAATAGAGATCGACAAACACATAAGATTTATTAAATAAAATAAAAAGAAAAATATACTATGCAAGGCTACACATATTAAAAATATTATAGTAAATAAATATTTTTCATTCATAAAAATAAATTTAATATATATAACTATTTTAAAAAAACTACAAATGAATAATGTGAATGTCTTAAAAAATTAAATAAATCCAATATAATTAAGAACTAATCAGGATAAATAAGCAAATAAAAAAAATCATAAATAAATAAAATACAAATTTTAAAATTAATTTACAAAACATATAAAAAAAAGAGAAAAAAAAGCAAAGAATCAAGCTAGGCCTAGCACCCGAGCCATGAATAAAAGGCCTGCGCGTGGGCCAAGTCGCACGACCTCTTTTTTTTTAAGATAATGGGGCGGATGCTATGTCGTTCGCCTCAATTCAATTTTTCTTTTATAAAAAAATTCAGATTATTATGATGGCTGAAAAATCAGGGTGTCTGATTTTTATCATCTAAAAACCAATTTTCAAGCAATTTTCAACCCTAAACACCTAGAAAATACTCTTAACCTTTTTCAACCCCAAACACCTAGAAAATACCCTTAACCTTGTTCAACCCATCCTTAACCTCTAAATGCGTAAAAATCCGGTCAAAAACCATGAATCAACCATGAACTCAATTTCTTTTCTAACTCAGATATATTTTTCTAGGTATTTTTCAATGTATCAAAACACCTAATTTAAACTCTCCTTATCATATGTAACCATTTGAAATAAAAATCCAATGTTTTGGTAGTCAGAATCGTTGAAATGATGCCCTTCTCTCTCTAGGCTAAATTTCAGCAATTCATTCTCTCTCCTCTCACACAATAAGAACTAAAAAATGATGAATTTGAAGTTTAGTACCAAAATAAATATTTGAAAAACACAAAGGATCGATCACCTTATAGCAAAAAAATATGAGGGATAAAAATGTACTTCAACAATAAATTCGAATGCGCCCCTTATATTTCTCGTGTATTGCACTTCAATCATTTGTCTTGCAATTCAATCCTCACCTCCAAAACAAAAAACATGCAACTTGTCTCTAATTATATATATAAAAATTACTATTATAATCCATATAATCCATAATAAAATATAAAGTAATAAACAGTAGTCTAACGAAAATAAAAACACCACGGCATTTAGCTTTATAAAAAAGAATAGATAGTAGATAATCATTCGAATGCAGGTGGGAGTCCCCAGTTGATGCAATTTGTTTGGCCGTGTTATCATCCTTAGAATATGTCTATTAAATGGTTTTCACTGCTTGTTTCATGCACCTCACAGGAAAATAGAAATGAGAGACGAAAATAACTTTATGTATCAGGTAACATGAGAAAGGGTAACGATGTACATCTTCCTGATCCTTTTAAAATTTAAACAGGCACTGCTTAACTTACTGCAAAATGTTCTAGTTTTTTTTTTACAAGAAAACTTGCTGAGTAGCAGTAAAGACAGATGATAACAACACATAGAGGAGTCAAAACTTACCACCGAACCGTGTTCATGTGTGGTATATCCTGGTAATTGCTTCTCCATAAGAACTTTTCCTTTGAAGAATTAATGAACTTGCTTCCCAGGTTATCCTCACCGGGATTGTAGCTCCTTCTCTTACTATATTTATCCTGACTGATAACCCCATCATCAGTCACAGCTATCACTACCACAAAAATATGTTGTTTGCGTTATCTCTTTGTTAATCACTTCTCCAAATGCATATCTCCTTCTATGAAGGATCTTGCTGCTATCCATGTTTTCATCACACATACAGCTCTTCTGTAATCGCCGAGTTTTTCTGGGTGGATTATAACATCAGTTAGCCTACTGCCACACCTCGCATTCTCATTCTAGGACATCCACATAGCTAGCATCACTCCGCTTGCTCTCTTTTTCAGTCACTTTTTCCAGATCTCCATATCTCATAATTCCTTGTAAAGGGATCTTATTGAACAGTGTCAGCTTGGAGAGGTGGTTCCCGTTGGAGATTTGGGCTATAACGTAGCTGCATGCAGCTCCTGCCAAAGCAAAGACAAAAGGTTTAACTCTCGGCTTTGTATGCTTTCTACAGCGCATTAATACTGTCTATTGAAGGTATTGAAGATATTCTGAAGATTTCTACCATTATGTCGTTGCCTAATATAAATTATTTGTTCCCTAGTTTGGATATGTTTGTGTCTTTATTGTTAGTATATAGTCATGGCAACGATCACGGAAGAAATGATGGGCAAGTTATACTTTCCTTGCTGCATAATTTCTCTGCTATATATATGTGTACAGTTTCTAAGTTTTGGGTGTAAGAATACATTGTTATCTCTTAAAATTCTTTATGGTATGAGAGCACTCTGAATTCTTAGTATGTGACTCTGCTTCTGAGAGTCTGTTGTGTTGTTATGAAAGACCACTTAAAGTATGCCTTAGATGTTGGCTTAAAGGTATCGTTACTAACGAATTGTTCTTATGATACCAACCCCTCTTAAAGATTGAGCTCCGTGTTATTGAATGAATTCAATTATCTTCCTTAATTAAGAGTTGTCACTATCATCCTTGGTGGAAGATTTACATTAAGTTTTATAAATGGTTCTACCATTCCCCTAGAAGTTAATGATGTAGAATATGAAGCATGGCTTTCCAAACACCAACCGGTTATGTCTTGGATCCTTAACTCAGTGGAAGTACATAACATTGCTGCAATTTTTAGTTTTTCAGAATCTTTATTGGACCTGTGGGATGCCATTCATGACGTGTATGGAAATCAAAATAATTCTATCAGGATTTTATAGATTCATCACGAGATTGCCAATCTTCATCAAGATGGAAAGCCTAAAAATCTAGTGGAATGAATTGGAGATGTATTGCCTTTATACTATAGTTGCTGCTATATTACAAAAAAGAACCGAGGATAGAATTTTTCAGCTGTTGGTAGGTCTCAGCCCAGATTTTGAAAACCCGCAAAGTCACATTCTAATGAATCTAGAACTGCCATCCTTGAAATAAGTTTACGCTACCATTCAATTCAACGTGAAGAAATATGCAAGAAAGTAATGACTTGTGATGTTAATCTTGGAGTTCCTGATGCTCGTGCCTATCAAACCAAATTGATGTCACAAGATATTAATCCTGGACTTTCTTACGGTGGTTAGTTCAGACCATTCTTTGATTCAAAATCTTATAAAGGGAAACAGACTGATTTGAAGTGCCAGTACTACCACAATCTTGGTCATAATACAGATCATTGCTAACTTCTTCATCTTGAAATTAAACCTAAATTTGCAAAGGATCAGAAAAGACATCCAAGTGGTGTACATAATCACAAGTCATACCTTGCTAATCATTCCATCGAGAGCTTCTTTACCAACCCTGTAACATTGATATCTGATTTTGCAAACTATCTACAAGACGAGCATGACCAAGGAAAATTACATGTTGAAACTACCAGTCAAGACCAAAAGCAACCACCTACCCTTCTTAGTAATCTTGCTGATTTTTTAGCAAAAGCAGACTCGAAAAATAGCCAAGCTACTCTAATTGCATTCATGACTGCATTAGAACTTGTAAATTTACATGATCTTTGGATAGTTGATTATGGTGCCACCGACCACATGTCAAACAAATTAAATAACATTCATGATTTTGAATCACTCGTCAACCCCACATTTGTATCCGTAGCTGATGGGAAGGATGCTCATGTTAAGAGGAAGGGAAAGATAAATCCACTTTCTGATAAGATAGTGTCTAATGTTCTATTTGTACTATCATTTCCATTTTATTTGTTCTCTGTCAGTAAGATTACATTTACTCTAAACTGTGAAGTGATTTATATCTCTTCCAGGGTTATGTTTCAGGACCTTGTAACCAAGAAGATGATTGGTGAAGGATATTTCTTACATGGTCTTTATTATGTCTCTCATAAGTATTAAGTCTCCAGAGGCCTTCAAGCAACATCCAATCCATTACATGAGCACCTTTTATGGCACCGTTGTCTAGCACACTCTTCAGAGTTTGTTCTTAGTAAAATAAATTCAGTTCAAATATAGGAACCTCTCAATTATGAAATTTGTCACTTTTCCAAATCTACAAGATTTTCATTTACTTCTTTATAGTTAGAAACTACTCATGCATTTGAACTTGTTCACTTAGATGTATAGGGACTTTTCTATATTTATATTGATGGTTTTAAATATTTTATTACCTTTATCGATGACTTCTCTAGGGTTACTTGGGTGTATCTGCTGAAAACTAAGAGTGACATGTTTGATTGTTTTAAGAACTTTCATTTGTTAGCTTTTAATCAGTTTTTGGCTCACATTAAAATCCTTCGATCTGATAATGACACCAAATATATGTTCAAAGACATGATAAAATATTTATGTTCTAATGGAATTTTTCATCAGACTAGCCGTGTTGGCACACCTCAACAAAACATGATATCTGAACGTAAAAGTTATGATCTGTTTGAAAAAACTCGTGCCATTATGCTTCAAATGAATGTTCTAAAATGTTTCTGGTCATATGGAGCTCTTACAACTATTTATCTTGTAAATCGCTTACCCAACCGAGTGCTAGATTTCTCATCTTAAAGTTTTTGTTTTACACACTTACCAGCTAAACATCGTGACAAGCTAGATTCTAGAGCCATCAAGTGCATTTTTCTAGGTTACTCACAACTTAAAAGGGATACAATTGCTATGATCTTTTGTTGAAGAAATTCTATGTTTCCAGATATGTTCGATTAATTGAAGATACACTGTATTTTTCTGCAGCAAATCAGGGGGAGACTTTATCAGATTTTTTCCTTTGCCTAGTATTGGTAATGCTAGTCTGCTTCAACCTGTCATCCCTTGTTTTGATTTTAGCAACTCTAACCGATAGCCTCAGCTTCAACTTGCATATGATTCTAGTGATGTTGTCCTTTATGTTTCTGATTCTAGTAATCTCTAACCTGACAATACTAGCATATATGAATTGTCTTGCTCTCGTGATGCTTTGCCAACTATTAGAAGAATTTCACTCCAAACACGTCAACCACCATCTCGAATGCAAGATTATGTCACCTACATTGTGAAGTATCCTATTTCCAAGTTCTTGTCTTATCATCGACTCTCTCCAGCATATAATGCATTTCTTATTTCTATATCAGATGTTTATGAACCGAAGACCTTCCAATAAGTATAATTGCAGGAAGTATGGCAGCATGCTATGAATGAAGAACTGACAGCTCATGCTGAAAACCACACGTGGAGTATAGTACCACTACTTGCTGGAAAACAAGCTATAGGTTGTCGTTGGATATTTAAGACAAAATTCAAGTCAGATGGGTCAATTGATCAACATAAAACTCATCTTGTGGCTTAAGGTTTCACTCAAAAATTTAGTGTTGACTACAAGAAAACATTTGCTCCTATGGCCAAGATGACTACTGTCAGAGTCCTTTTATCCGTTGCTATCAACTAGAGATGGTTTCTATATCAAATGGATGTAAGAAATACATTTTTACATGAAGATCTTAAAGAAGAAGTATTCATGAAACTTCCTCTTATACATCTTTAGAGTGGCAATTCTACACTAGTTTGCCAACTTCATAAATCTATTTTTGGCTTGAAGCAAAGTCCTTGGGGCTTGACATGCAAAATTAAGTGTTGCTATTGAAGTTCTTGGTTTTAAAAGAAGCTTTACAGATTTTTCCTTGTTTATTCAATTTGGTTTAACTCATAAGCTAGTTGTGCTCATATATATGGTTGATCTTATTATAAGTGGGAGTAATGGTGATTCAATAACTCATTTTAAGAAGTCTCTTCAACAACAATTCCTGATTAAAGATCTTGGTTCCTTGAAGTATTTTTTAGGCATTGAAATGACAACTTCTACTAAAAGACTTTTTTTAAATCAACGTAAGTATGTTATTAATCTGTTGAAGGATGTCGATATGTTGTATAGTAAGCCTGTTGCATATCCTTTAGACAACAAATTAACATCAGATCCTTCAAATGAACCTCATGCTTCTTACAATCACTATTTGAAGATTGTTTGTAAGCTAATTTACTTAACAATCACTTGATCGAATATTACATTTGTTGTCAGTCTCTTTAGTCAATATATGCATTCTCTAACTATTTAACATCATGGTTTGGTAAATCATATCTTATGGTATCTAAAAGGGATAATTGGTCTTCGAATTATTATGACTCGCAATGGCCATACTAACATCATGGGCTACACTGATTTTGATTGGCAGGAAATTATCGAGAGGAAGCTCTCTGACTTCTTTCTATAGAGATCAATATACAAACTTGCTTTATAGACACTAAAAGACGAGTTGTTGCAGACAGTGTTAGATTATGCTTGAGATTACGATATTAATTTTTTTAAAAGTATATTTTGCTTGAAAATATATTAAAATAGAAATATTAAAAAAATATTAATTTAGTTTTTTTTTAAATGTGATCCAATTCCACTCCTAAGCATTGTTAAACCAAAAGAATATCAATTATTGGTTGTTGTGCTTGTTGCTATAGTTGTCATGTTCTAGATCCGGACAATGACATGCCTATTTTATAGAAATATGAAGCAAATTATAATAACCTTAAACATATCAATCTCCAAATTAAAATTTTCAATTAAGAATGTTGATTGATAGGATAAATTTCTATACATGTTCATCACTATAAAGACATGCTAAACAAAAGATGTCGAATAAAAACTCAGAGTTTATACATGTTTAAAACTATAAGCATATAAAAGCATAACTAATGGCAAACATGTTTTCAACACAAAAATTAATAATAGAATATTAGTATGTATACTAAGCATTTATCCAAACTTGTAGTTGATATAAAATCAAATTTCTAGTATGCATATTAATAATAAAATTAACTATGCTTAAATTAAAATAAGAAAGGTACTAGCTTGTTGAAACACTTTAAAGAATGAATCTTTTGTTGTTGTCAAGAACAAATTCTTTATCCTTAAAGCTTTATTGCTCTTTACTTATGCAACTAGGATATTCACAATATATCTTCTAAGATTCCAACACTACCACTTTAGTTTAGATACACTTTTAAACAAGGTTTTTGAACAAAAAATTATATGACTCAAATATCGCTCAACAAGAAGAATATAAGATCTAGATTTGAGAGGCAAAACAAATCATTAAAAGGAGAAGAACAACACTAAAAATAAGATGAGAAAGAGTGTGTATAAATATGAAAAATTCAAGTGAAAACTATTCCTTTACCCCTATTTATATAGTGAATTTTAGAAGCTAAAAGGTTGAAGAGTTGATAAGAATTAATTTCTACCATTATCATCCTTTGATTATCCATCATAAATCAAGAATTAAATGTAGAAAAAAAGGGTTTTTTTAGTGAAAAAATCAATGGTTCTTTGAGATTAATTTCTCATTCACTCATAATTTGTTTAATCATGTTAATTAAAACAAATTTCCAACATTATAAAGTTCAAGAATTAAAGAAAACAATAAATAAAGCTATAGACAAAAGTAATAAAAACTAGAAGGAAGATAAATTTGTATTGAAACTCATGCATAAGGCTAACTATCTTTCAAAGTAGGGCTAACTATCTTTCAAAGTAGTTATGTGGACCTTTATATGTTAATATAGAGTTTGAATTTTATTTAAATATATTACCCTAATCCTACACAAGTATTTGAATTGGACAATGAGACTTTATTAAATCTCATTACAAACTAAAATACTTTTTTATTGATACCATTTGAATCCTAAGCTAACATTGTGACTTCTAATTAGTTATTTTATTATAGACTCTCTCTAAATAGAATCAAGCTTTCTGGTTCTTCTAATACATCTAAACTTTTATGGTCAATCATTCTCCTTTGATCGATCATGACTTTTGGTAGCTTAGTCAACTAATTGATTATGATTTTTCAAACACGGTCAATTCCACTACTCACGATCAATTTTAGTTTCCTTCCTTTATTTTATTAGGAATAATCATTGTTTTATGATTGATACGTGGATGTTTGTTTTTGGTGTAAACACAACCTTAAACCCACCTATAGTGATGAATCATGTTATAATATTTTAGTCAAAGTTGAGAGAGAAAAGGGGTAAGATACAACTACTTAATAATTAAGACCTTACACACTGTTAAGAAAAATATTTATGAAGATGTGTGTGTGTGTGTGTGTATGTTTTTGAAAGTAAATAACATTAAAATAATAACACCTTTTTTTAGATTTGATGTTAAACTCTCAAATCAATAACCTAAGAAATAATTGTATACATAAATAAGTAATTGATAACATAACTAAGCAATTAAGAAACATAAAAGATAGAGAACACTAATTTTTAACATGGTAAAACCCTAGTTAGGAAAACATCCACAACCAAATCAATGAAAAAATAATCCATTAACTTTAAGAAAATATTACGAACTTTAATCCTAGGTCAAGATAACTTACTACTTGATACTAGTCTTTTACAATCCTAAAAACTCACTACATATTGTTTTTTGTGCTCTCTCATTTCCCTTTGTCTTCTTCTTTTCCTTAAACTAAAAAAAAATAAAATATATAGGTTTGTTTTTATGATCCTAAAAAAACCATAAAAAAATAGGCTTGCATTTAAGGAGGTTGTGTGTGTTGGCATCTAATAATCGAACCCTACATGACTACATAATAAAAATAAGATTATGGATCAAACATCCTTTTTAAGAAGGCTTTTGGTCCCTTAAAAGTTGTCTTTCATAATTGAGAAGACTTCTCGACTACTTTCGTTTTCAATTACAACTTGTCATAGTTAAGAAATTTCATGCTCCTTATAAAGTTGTTTTTCAAAGGTAGGATAATTCAAAATTAAAATTGAAAATAATTCAGAATGATAATATAGTGGTTTACCTTATAAAAAAAACTACTCGATTGACTATATAAGCATTAGTCTTTACCTCGCGGGGTTGTCTTAATTTAGGTATAGCAAGAACATGTGGAGTGTTGATTTTAGGAATTAAATGTCAAGTAGCAAAACCTTTTCATATTGCATTTTTTTTCTTAGAGGTGGCACTCTATATTCTATAGATATCTCAAAGACCATATCATTATGGATTTTGACTTTTGTTTTTGAATTTATATGTATTTATTAGCATTGAGCATATCTTCAATGTTACGTAATTTAAAACCAACTATTCAAATAGAAAGTAAGAGATGACTTTGACTAGTATTAACTAAATGCTTAATTTATTAAGTAGTCACAAAAAAAAAAAACATTTTCAGATATATAGTAGGACAAATGCAATAACTAATTCCATCTTTGACAAGTCTAACAAGTTTTCAAATATTATTGCTTCTATGTAAAACTCCATCTTTGTCCTATAGGTAAGGACTGCCAAAAATCACCAGATAAATGTTTAATGGAATAATATTACAAGTACATCCTTTAATACTTAATTAATTACAAATTTGAAAATACATTATTCCATTACCTTTAATTTAGATTTCTTATTTGGCCATCCAATTAGATATGGTAAAGGATGTGATTTTTTTTTTTTTGTAACTTGAGTTGTTAAGCTAACTAATATGAAATTAGTTTTTTTTTTTTTATATCATATCATACAAAGCTACAACTTTACTTATATGAATTTTAATATACGCTCAAATTAATTATTCTTTAAAAGTATTAAGGGCATTTTCAACTTGATTGAAAGGCATTAGGTTAGAGGTAGTAGCTAGAGAATTTTTGGACTCGTTTTTATTGATTTGTTGGATGTTAATCTATTGATTGACCATTGTTAATATGTTGATCCGACATTGATTCTCCGATCAATATGCTACCTATTATTCATTTTTTTCTTCTAACAAAAAGAAACTATAATTAGTAACTTAATCTTGAGTGAAGGCAGGTAATAGCTCACAAATCAAGCTAGTTGTATATGTGGAAAGACTTACGTGTCAATTGTTTAAGTGATTCTTAGACTTGAGATCTCTAGGTTATTTTATATAGAAAATATTATGTTTTGATCTTAATCATATGTTACTCTTAATTAAGGGTAAATGATGCAAACCTGAGGGTAGGAACCCTTGAACCCATATGCAAGAAAGAAACAACACAAGAAAGTTAAAATTAGATTAAAGATCAAACCAGACATAATAATTAATTGAACCAAGACACCAAAGTTATTAAATGAAAGAAATTTTAACCCTATGATTATAATGAATCATGAACTAATGGTATAAAAGAAGAACTCTATAAAGACAGTAGATTTCTGATAAGTCTAAGAAAAGTTCAATGAAAAACTTATAGCATGAGCAACCTTTCATATACAAAATATTATTTTGAAATCAAGGTCTATATAAAAAACCTAAATACAAGATAAATAACTTTATTTATAATAGGTAAAAATTCCTAAACATATTTGGAAAATAACCAAGAAGTTTTAAATAAATTAAGAAAAATAATCCTAAACCAACTAGAAAAATAATGCAATTCTTGCACAGTGGTTTCCGGACTTGATCACAAGGTCTTCCTTATATCCAATTGCTATGAAATTCTGATTATATATAACATAAGGCATCTAAAAGCTTCTGGGAAGACTTTATCCCAATCCAATAGTTGGATTGAAAGTTATCCATGTTAATGTGAAATTTTATATTAGAAAAAATAAGCCCAAAACCGCATCTAATATCCTTAAATGATAAAGAAAATTTGTCAATAAGGAAATCCACAAAACAAAGGAAACATAAATTGCTACCTAATTGATCTTTTTGAAATTAAAGAATCATTGTAAAATAAGAATTCCACATTTAACTAAATCCTTGCCTTGTAGGAATCCACAAATCATATGGAAAACAATCATTTTCCAACTTTTCTTGTTTACTGGTAGATTTCAAGCCTGATGTCAAACATATTATTATCTATTTTATGGATGATTTACCGAGCCTACCAAATATGAATATAAAGCTTAACATGTTTAGTTTCTAGCCTAACTAGAATCGCAATAAAACTCCACTTGTAGCTTTAAATATGTCTCAGACAGTACATAAAAGTTTATTTGCAACTTGTTAACCCAAACATCTAGAATCAACCTAATTAATTTCTCTTGTATCCTTTTAGTTTCAGACCTTGTAATTGGCTGAATTGGTACCTCTGATGAGTTCTTTGGCAATGCTCATTGATTTACATTAGTAACATACAGGTAAATATTGGATATAACATAAACTATATAAAGACATTTGAGTGATAAAAAAGGATTTATTGTCTTAGATAAATTAGAAAAAAAATTGTTTCATATGTTCTATAATGGTATTTATTTTGAAATCTTGAGGTAAGGTGAAATGAGACTTAAAATGATTTTCAAAACTTATTCAAATAATCAAAGAGTATGGTGTCGAGAACAAATGCGATTTGATAGAGCAAACACACTTTGTACTCAAATCTTTAAATTAAAATATTAGTGATGAAAGAATAATAAATATACTAAGAAACTAGTCACTAAAATGTTATGTAAAACCACATGACTTTTCTAATATTTAAAGAATCATGACATATTATTAAACATTGTACTTGATCTTTAAATATAAATCAATGAATTTATTGAATTGATAATAAGTTAAATGATTTAAATTACTTAATTATATGTATTATGATTTACATTTGGGTCAATATATTAGGAATCTAATGGGTCACACATATTAAGAATCATTTGTAAGAAATTAAATTGAGATGACATTTTACTATTTATATGGCTATCATGTTTCTCCTATAACTATAATATTATGCCTCATATTTTCTAATGAAGAGATAATATACAATATAAAGAAAAGAATGATCTAGCACTCAAGAAATAGCATATGGGATTACAATCTTAGTCATAGGAAAGTCAAGTACCGACTTGATTGCATAAATTTCTAATAATTATCCTAAAATAAAATTTATGATATTTTCTCTTAATATGGTTATCATGTTTTTCCTATAAATAAAATGTTGTGCATCATATTTTTCTATTGAATAGACATTATACAATACAAAGAAGAAGAAAAAAGAGCTAGCATATAAGGAATATCAATCCTTCTTTGTTAGAAAGATGAGTTAATTAGACAGTTTGTGGTTTGTGATAACCTAGTCTCTAAGAGTTTATCAAATACTAGAAGCAAGAACTAATATTTAATTAATCCTCTCACAAACCCTAAAAGACTAGATGACTTGCGATTTACTACAACCCAACCTTGAAGAGTTTATTAAACACTAGAAGGACAAACTAATATTTAGTTAATCTTTGCATAAACCTTAAACAACATAATATTGTCTAATAAGATCTACGAGATTCTCAAAAACATTGAACACTTTTTGTTTTTGGCCCCCAATGTCTTTGGGTCCATATAGGTTAGCTTTTAAGTAATAAAAATAGGTGGTTCTTTTAGGAACTTAAATCATTTTCAGATCATAATATGAATTTCTCTTTATCAATAACATATGTGAAATATGACCATATAGTCCATAATAATTGCAAATAATAAGATCAATTTTCTTATAAGAACATGAATTAACAATATTAATCTCTTTTCTCTATAAGTTGGATGAGATTTGATAGAACATATTGCTTTTATATAAAAAAACAACTTTGGACATTTTTGTCTTTGAAAGATTTGCAAACAATAAAAACTCTTTTTGCAAAATTTAGCTTTTCAGATGCCATAACATGACTTTTTTTTTCTTTGAACACTTTTTTAAAGATCAATCAATCAAGTCTAAATATTTCTTAAGTCATTTTACAATTTATAACAAGTTGAGTTTGAGAATAAGCCACTTTATTTTCACAATTAAAATCATCATTCTCAACTTAAAGAGAGCTAGGTTTCTAAATTTTTATTTTGCAATATATTTCTTCATTTCTTTTCTTAAAAGCTTATTTTCAATTTGGACTTCAACAAATTATTTTAGCTTTGAAATCATCAAATCATTTTCTTTCTTTAAAACATCAATTTATTTTAAAAATAAACAATTTATCTTTCTAAGAGAATTTTCTCAAAATAAAACTTATACAATTCAATAAATTCATTATGAAGTTAATCATAAGAAAAATGTTCGAATGAGTCATTTATTGCCTCATTATCTTTGTCCTCTTGGCAATTAGGAGTTGTCTCACAAATTGAATATCCTTTTCCTTTGTTTTTGCAGGAAAAAGCCTTATTTTGTACATTCTCTATTAAACCATTTGAAGTTTATTCTTGAGATCAAAACTTGTTTTATATCTCACTTGAAATTTATTCAAAATTCTTGATCCATATTTTAGCTTACATTCTTTTTATTGATAATACTCTATGTTAACCTCTTTTATGCTCACATCTTTATTAACTTCAAAAATATCTTTATTTCCATATAATTTCTTAAGAGCATCCCATATCTTCTTGCCACTTAAGAAAGCATAAACTTTACTAAGAATATGGAATATCTCATAAAGGTTGTGTAACATGCTCAACATTTAGGAACAAATTTCATTATATTAAATCCAAAAAAAAATGTCAATTGTTTTTTTACTGATCGATGGAATGGTCAACCGATTTAATTTAAAATTCAATAGGTTGACCGGATTGATTTAAAAATATCCATTTTACTATCTCATTAAGATTGTGTAATATCCTCAACATTTAAAAACAAATTTCATTATATTTAATCCAAAAAAAAGTGTTAATTGTTTTTTACTGATCGATGAAATGGTCAACTTATTTAATTGAAAATTCAATATGTTGACCGGATTGATTTAAAAATATCCATTTTACTAACTCATTAAAATTCTGCTGAAATTTTGGTAAAGTTTCCTTTGTGTTTGGGACATCCCAAGTGTTGACATCAAATTCATAACACAAAAAAATAATACTTTATAACTATAAACACCACACCTTATCACCTCAATTCCGATCCAATCATCTTGGATCTCATCTCATTATATTCATCATTCCATATTTCGTTCCCATCAATTTATATCACTATAACATTTATTTGTTTCATATCCATCATAATAATTTAAAACATCAAAACAATACAATAATTCTACACCATCTAACACTTGAATAAATACAAAGATATAAGTTAAACAAATTATATCACTAAAGATATTACATCACCTTAACTAGGTAGTGATAATTGCTAGTTTAATTATATAACAAAATCAAGTATTTAAAATTACAATCCATTAGCTTAATATTACAACATAATAGTCCATATGTACCTAGATCTACACAAAAATACTAACTAATAATTAGTATTTGAATTACATATTATGGTCTGAATACTAATTAATTTGGTCAACCCATCTTGGTTGCCAATCATTCTGGCATTATCATTCGGAAACCAATATCGAGGTATTTCTTATGAATACCATTCAATCCGGTCAACCTATCTTGGTTTTCAATCATTTCAGCATTCCTATTCAGAAGCCAATAATCTAGTTAATTCATTTTAGTTGCCAATTAATCCTACATTCTTTAACAAATAACAATCAATCCTTATGTTATATATATATATATATATATATATATATATATATATATATATATATATATATATATATATATATATAAAAAAAAAATAAAAATAAAAAATTTTAAAATAAAAAATAAGTAAAACTA
>Ga0325405_1000776_pt1 | contig 31205 bp, 24 predicted proteins | sample PopdelMetagenome_21_FD_205663 | JGI IMG/M metagenome (GOLD analysis project Ga0325405, IMG submission 205663) | Populus deltoides microbial communities from Bellville, Georgia, United States - Xylem-Control-R2 | ecosystem: Host-associated > Plants > Phyllosphere > Stem > Wood/Secondary xylem... | reverse complement strand
AAATCGAGTTACCTGAACAAGCTCAAGTTCCGAATAGAAAATTACAAGATTTTGGTGACATCAAGATATGAATTTCAAAGTTTTGGATCAACATATAAATTGGAAACATTGAATCTTGCAGATGCCAAGACCCTTTTTCAGAAATTGGCATTACCATCGGATCAGCAGTCATATGCTCCAGATCAAAAAAGTCTAGAGGAGGTGATTTATTCTCGTCAAATAGGATAGAATATTAGATGGATATTGGTAATAGATGAAAAATGTATGTTGTGAAAGAGATTTATGTCTAATTTTATGTGTCGCACGTCACCGTGCAGCGTTGGCTGGCGATTTTCTAGTTCATTTGCTTAATTCATTAGGAGTCGCCACCTAGTATTATGGTAACTACGAACCTATGATCTGCGAGAGTCTGAGTAAGGGACTGGTTGTGCAAGGGGAAGACGCATCACCCCCAATGCACCCTACCTAAAGTAAACTGCATTGTTATTTGATTGTTTTTTAAGTCGAATTTCTATTTGTTGATCTTTTCTAAGATTCAAGGTAGATCTCTCTTCATGAGAAAGTCTCTACCTTATTGGATTAAATCCTAACCGTTCTAAAGTCTAAATTTTAGCATCGTATTTATTTATACCTTGTATCTTTAATATCTGAGGGTGTATTTTATTGTGTAATTTTACACCCACGAATATTAAAGTTTACATTTGGATCTTAAAAAAATTGAAAAAAACGTTTTTGATATTTTGACTAAATCCTAATGAATGATCATAAACCAGTCATGATATCCATTTCTATTTTCAAAACATGGGAAAGATGCAAGTTTTTTTTTAAAAAAAAAATATGCTTGGAAAAGTTTTTAGGTTTTGGCCGTATGCATGAAATTATTCTTTTTTTTTCCAGAGAAAATCAAGTATTTAATACCGGATTTGTATTTTACAATGTAAATATACAACTCGATATTATGCAAAATTGGTAGAAAAATATTTGAGAAAATCACAAATTTTTTTTAAGGATATTTTGAAATTTTTTTGGATTTTTTTTTTTTAATATTATAATTTATTATTATAAATAAATAAATAAAAATAAAATAAAAATCTACATGGGCTAGGCCAGGCTCAGCCATAGAAGAGGTTGGGCCGATTTCGGCCCAAAATGAATGGGCAGATCTCGGCCCGAAACGGTTGGGCCTATCTCAGCCCAACACTTTTTATTTATTTCTTTAGGGTCGGGCCGGACCTCGCCTAGAACTTTGGGCTGGGCCAGATTCGGCCCGGCCCTAAAGAAATAAATAAAAAGTGTTGGGCCAAGGTCAGCCCAACCATTTCGGGCCGAGATCGGCCCATCCTCTTCTATGGCTGAGCCTGGCCCAGTTAGCTGGGCCGGCCCAGCCCATGTAGATTTTTATTTTATTTTTATTTATTTATTTATAATAATATATTATAATATTAAAAAAACGAAAAAAATTTCAAAAAATCCTTAAAAAAATTTGTGATTTTCTCAAATATTTTTCTACCAATTTTGCATAATATCGGGTTGTATATTTACATTGTAAAATACAAATCCGGTATTAAATACTCGATTTTCTCCAGAAAAAAAAAAGAATAATTTCATGCATACGGCCAAAACCTAAAAACTTTTCCAAGCATATTTTTTTTTTTAAAAAAAAGACTTGCATCTTTCCCATATTTTGAAAATAGAAATGGATATCATGACTGGTTTATGATTATCCATTAGGGTTTGGCCAAAATATCAAAAACCTTTTTTTCAATTTTTTTTTAAGATCCAAATGTAAACTTTAATATTTGTGGGTGTAAAATTACACGATAAAGTACACCCTCAGGTATTAAAGATACAAGGTATAAATAAATACGATGCTAAAATTTAGACTTTAGAACGGTTAGGATTTAATCCAATAAGGTAGAGACTTTCTCATGAAGAGAGATCTACCTTGAACCTTAGAAAAGACCAACAAATAGAAACTCGACTTAAAAAACAATCAAATAATAATGCAGTTTACCTTAGGTAGGGTGCATTGGGGGTGATGCGTCTTCCCCTTGCACAACCAGTCCCTTACCCAGACTCTCGCAGATCATAGGTTCGTAGTTACCATAATACTAAGTGGCGACTCCTAACGAATTAAGCAAATGAACTAGAAAATCGCCAGCCGACGCCGCGAGGTGACGTGCGACAGAATGACGACTCCACTAGGGACCGCCTTATTTAGTCAGCCTAAGCTTTGTTTGTTTGATTGTTTGATTATCTGTTTTGGTTTGTTTAACTTAACTGTTTCGACACTTTTATTTCCTGTTCATACATAAATACATCAAGATTAATGCATTCATGCATTTTTATTTGTGCAAGAAGATCCAATTCTAGGATAGGTGGGGAGTAGCGGTCTGCCTCATGACTTTCAGTTGGGGTTCAGATTCGTGAAACATCCAACTATGAGCTGAGTATTTACTTGGTGATGGTGGTCACATAGTGCCCCGACCATCCCTTGTAAACCCCCATACTGCCTTCATGAAAGGTAGTCACTGGGCAGTTCATAGACCTTTTGAGACCAGGTAGAAAACATATCCCTCATATAATAACCTAGAATTTTTCTGGACTTTACAAGATTTTTGAGCTAAGACCATAACTTCCCTTACCTTTTCGGAATATGGGGAAAGATATGAGATGATGCAATTAGTCGAAGGGGATTGCCCAAGAACCAAGGTTGAAGAATTACCACACATAACCAAAGTACACTGTTCTGTAGACAGCATAAAGAAGTTGGCCCCTATTCTGGGATATATTGATGAGAATCTGTTTGAGAAGAAGTATGGAAGAATTGCTCATCTAATAAGAATGCCTGTTCAGATTTCAGCAGTCAAAGCCTTGATGCATTTCTAGGATCTGAGCTACAGATGTTTTACTTTTGGGGATATTGATATGACCCCTACTCTTGAAGAGTATGCTAAGATCTTGAGTTTTCTGAATGACCCTTACAAAGTGTACTTCAGGCAAAGAATTGAGATTACAGCTGCAGCAGTTGCCAAACTTCTACATTTGGATCAAGTTGATCGGTACAGGACATCCAATGGAGGGTTCAAGTGGAAAATGATCGAGAATAAATTGAAGACAGATAAGGAAAGATATCAGATAATTATTTTTGTCATCTTTGGGTTGGTTCTGTTTCCTTCAGAAGCCGCAGGAATTGTTAGCATTGAAGCTGCTAACGCCTTCCTTGAATTTGAAGAGACAAAGAATAATCCTACTTCAGTTATCTTAGCTGAAACCTTCTTATCTCTAAATCATTGTAGATTGCATGGGAAAGGGGTGATGAGATGTTGTATTCCTCTCTTATTCATGTGGATAGTTAGCCATTTGGAAGCGTCAAAAGAAGTCTTCAATAATTTCTGGTGGTTTAACATGAGGCCTCTTGAGTTAGTGTTGACTAAAGAGTGGAATGATTTGGATGAAAAGGCATGGGTAGAGAAATATTGAGAACTTCCCTAGAGTAATTTCAGATGGAAAGCTCCTTGGGTAAGTGGTTCATCTTACCTCATGAGTTGTGGCAACAAAGCATGGGTCCCATTAATTGGCTTGACTGGTTATATCAACTACTCACCCTCATTGGTGGCTAGACAGTTTGGAGGAGTACAATACGTACCAAGAACTTGGGGATTAGCCGAATATACCAGTCCGTTTAAAGAAGCTAGTTCTTTGGATAAGTTAGATGCCATCAGAAATAACTGGAAGCAGCCTATTTTGGTCCGCAAAGAGGAGTTTCAAAAAGAGTTCTCAATTAGCCCTAATTATTCAATATGGAGGAGTGGCAATTCATTGAAAATACTTCAAGAGGCAATAGAGCTAGGGGTAACCCAAGATAAGTCATCCATGACATTGGAGCTCAAAAGAAAAAGGGTCAACAACGAGGAAAATCTCCAAGAAGAACTAGATAGCTGAGGATTGAGCTTAGCAAGAGCATGATTCATAAGAAATTCCAGGAAAACCAACTCTTGAAAGAAGATAAGATAAATGCCTCTCTAGATCAGCAATTGAAAGAAAAAGATGAGCAAATTATTAAGTTAAGAAAGAACCAGCACGAAGCAAATAAGCAACTGGAAGAAGGGAAGGTCAAGTATGATGAGTTGGTGAACAAACATGTAATGATGGAGCAAGAATTTGTGACTCTAAAAAGGGCCTCAGAAAATAAAAAGTCTGCTGACAAAGAGACAATAGCTTCTCTGAAGAAAGAAAGGGACCAGTATAAATTAAAATGGGAAGCTAAAAAAGAGAAGAACAGATTGGCAGAACTCACCATTGAAGAAGAAAGAAGCTTAAGAACTCGATATCAGGTCCAAGCTGATGATGAGAGAGAAGCAAAGAGGATAGCTGAGTTGGATATAAAGGAATACCTGGACAGAATAAATGGTATAAGAAACCGAGTTTCTGTGATATAAGTCAAGCTTGAGTCCCGAGAGGAAGAAGCAAAGAAGATGCAAGAACGGTTTAAGGAATGGCAAGACTATATCAGCAGCCTCGACGTACAACTAAACACTAAGGTAGCTGAGCTTGATATAGAGAAGGAAGAATTGCAAAGGGCCAGAAAGCAGATTCAGCAGTAGGAAAAGATGGTTCAAATTTTGGAGACAAACAATGAATCATTAGCTGCTAGTAATGGAACACTGCTTTAAGATAACACCCTGTTCCATTACAAGATCGAACAAACGGACAGGCTAATTGACATGGTAGCTAGAAAGGCAAATGAGCTACAAGTGAAGGCTGCCAGGATTGCCAACAACCGTCATAGATATGAGGAGTATTTGAATGAAGTTTCCTCTTTCATCAGGAATGTAGCCAATAGAGGAATATCATTTGAATGAAGACACTTTGTATGAACCATCTGTATTATGCCTACTTTTGAAATTTTACAATGTGCATGGAATTTAATCAATCAAAGGAATTGGGTAAAACCTCTTTGAGTATATCAGACTTCGGATGCTACCTATATTTGACAAAGGAAGTCACGGATTAGCTCTTTAATCCATATACATGCATTTCTTATTTGCATCCATATTCATACATTCATTCATTATAACACACATGCATACGCCAGGTCAATATATAGGTCCCCAAAGAGTCTACAACACTCGACTTCAAGCAAGGAACATGGAAGATGAAGAACGTGCTTACCATGAAGCTCATTTCCAAGAAGAGTTGAATTCTCTAAAGGATAGTGTGGCTCGCCTCACTAGTTTACTCGAGCAAGCACTAAGGAATACCTCTGGTGAAGGCCCTTCAACTAGACCTGCCACTTTCCCAGCAAACCAACCTGAAGAAATAATAGGAGAACATGCACAGGAGCCCTGACACAATCCAACATTTGTGTAGTCAACAACACCAGTACCAACACCTGCAGTCGCAGATGCATTCGTTAATGAATCCCACAAAACTAAGCCATCTGATGACATTGATCAGGACAAGATGGCAGCACTAGAGGCCAGGATCAGGGCCATTGAGGAAGTAGACTTATATGACCCTGTGCGAGCCGCAGAAATGTGTCTAGTCCCTAATGTGGTGGTACCAAAGAAATTTCGAGTTCCTGAATTTATCAAATATACCGAAACTCAATGCCCTGTTACCCATCTCAAATCCTATTGCAATAAAATGGCAGAAGTAGTGCATGATGAGAAGCTACTAATGCATTTCTTCCAAGACAGTCTGAGTGGAGCGGCGTTGAGTTGGTATATGAGGTTAGATAATACGAGGATCCATACATGGAAGGATCTCGTAGATGCTTTCATTAAGCAATACAAATACAACATGGATATTGCTCCTGATAGAACCAGTCTGTCTAATCTGGAGAAAGGAGATAAAGAAAGCATAAAGGAGTCTGCCCAGAGATGGAGAGATTTGGCAGCATAGGTACATCCCCCTCTCCTAGAAAAGGAAATGGTTGCTCTGTTTGCTAACACGCTAAAAACGCCATACTATGAACACGTGATGGGTAGTTCGGCTCAACAATTCACTGATGCCGTGGCAGTAGCAGAACAAATAGAGCAAGGAGTAAAGAGTGGGAGAATCTTTGCACCCATGGAGAAAAAAGGTTTTGAAGTAAAAAAGAGAGAAATTGATCATATTGAAAGTAGTTATAAAAGCAAAAAAGGTCAATTCCAAAGATATAACACTCAATCCTCTTCATCCCAAATTGCCAACACCAATTTCAACTTCCCGATCCCAGCCAGAAAACTTGAACCCCAAAACCACCAAGTAAACAACCAAGCTGAAAGTTTCCCCAAAAAGAACTACCAAAGAACCCAAGAACAATTGCCTCCATTGTCGTTACCCTTAAATGAAATGTACCAAAAGCTACTAAGTATCGAACAAGTAGCCCCCGTGCCTTTGACACCCCTACAACCACCTTACCCCAGCTGGTATAAGTCGGATCTCACTTGCGAATACCATGCCAATGTAGCTGGACATAGCATCCATACCTGCAACGCCTTTAAGAGAAAGCTTCTACAACTGATCAAAGCAGGATGGATAACATTTGAAGATGCCCCTAATGTGAATACGAACCCTCTACCCAATCATGCTTCAGGTAGTGGGTCTGTAAACATGTTAGAAGTAGAACACTCAAAAATCTTAAAGGTGTCAATGGATAGGATCTACCAAATGATGGTAGATGCAAGGTACAAAGAGGGTAGCGAGAAATGTTGTGAACATCATAATATAGAAGGCCATGTGATCAGCCATTGTGAGAGCTTTCACAAAAAAGTGATGCAAATGATCAGTTGTGGGTTGCTACGAATTGAGAAAGCAATAAGTGAAGAGGTGTTCATGATGGAGGCACCAAATAAAGAGGTGTGTCGAGTAGAATTCACTACAGGAAGGCCACCCAAATTGGTCTTATCCAAACCAGTAGTTGAACATAAAGGGAATTATAGTGTTTTACCTCATAACTATGGGTATTCTTTCAAAAACACTCAGCAACCGCCTATTTTTCAAGCAGTAATTGGAGGATTGACCCGTAGTGGCAGATGTTTCACTCCAAAAGAGCTAGAAAAACAAAGAAAAGCTAAGGGTAAAGAGGGGGTTGATGTGACTGAGGAAATAAACAAACCTGTCACGGAAGAGGAAATCAATGAATTCTTAAAGCTGATGAAACATAGTGAATGTAGTGTTGTTGAACAGCTCAAGAAAACTCCAGCAAGAATATCGCTATTGTCTCTGATTCTAAGCTTTGAGCCACATAGGACGGCTCTACAAAAGGTATTGAATGAAGCATATGTTCCTCAAGACATCAATCAAGAAGCCATGGAACATTTAGTGGGAAGAATCCAGGCCTCGAATTATGTATACTTCACTGAAGATGAATTGAGTCCTGATGGTACTGGGCATAACAAGCCACTATACATTACAGTGCGTTGTAAGGATATTCTGATCGGAAAGGTACTCATCGATGATGGTTCCGCATTGAATGTCCTACCAATGCATATGTTAAAAGAAATGCCTGTTGATGAGTCACACATGAAACCTAGCACCTTGATGGCTAGAGCATATGATGGTTCGCTAAGACAGATAATTGGGACCCTAAAAGTGGAGCTATATGTGGGGTCGCAGATGTTCTTGATAACATTACAGGTAATGGACATTCACCCATCTTACAGCATATTATTAGGAAGGCCGTGGATTCATGCAGCTGGAGCAATAGCTTCTTCATTGCATCAGTGTTTAAAGTATATCATGAATGGAATGCTGATAACTGTCAAAGCTGAAGAGACAGTTTCCATGATAAAAAATATGGTCATACCCTTCATTGAAGCAGAAGATTGTAGAGATGGGAATATTCATGCTTTTGAAATTGTGAACACAGAATGGGTTCCTGAAGGTGTAGTGCTGAGAAAGCCTAGAATTCCATAAACAGCAAAGATGGCTACCAAATGCTTTCTAAAGAATGGGGCTCCTTTTCAATGTCATCCTGAGACTGGAATGCCTGGGCTGATCAAGCTAAAGTGTGCAAATCAAAGATTTGGGCTTGGATATAAGCCCAAGAAAGACTATTACAAGTGGGTCACTCAGATTAAAAGAGAGGCAAGAATGGCGAGGATTGAAGGAAGAGAGCCAGAAGAGAAGGTGTCGCACGTCAAATCCGCGCAGCATCGGCTGGCGATTTTTCATTTCGTTTGTGTTTTGATTGGTTCGTTGGAGTCGCCACCTAGTATTTAATTGAAGGCTACTAGGAAACCCGGGTGCTGGTCTTGTCAGAGATTCACGGGTAAGGGACTGGTTGTGGTTAGGGAAGATATTAGCATCCCTAACACACCCTACCTGAGGTAAGCTGCTTCATGGACTTGATGTGTTAAAGAAGTTTTAAAAATTCTGTTCTTTCATCGAATTTTAGAAATACGACTTACATATAAGTTCATAATTCTTTATCCATAAGCAAATCAAAATATTAAATTCTTCTTTATTCTTGCAATTTTATCGTACAAAAAAAAAACATTCATAAACAAAATACAAATCACACATTTCCTTTTCACTATACTTTTCTTTTTTTCTTTTTTCTTTTCTTTCTTTTCTTTTCTTTTTTATTACATCAACACTACAAATTATAAAAAGTCAACTAAACAAAAAAACATTAAACAATTTTTACAATTACAAAAATTAGCCCCAAAACAATCTGAAATTACAGGGATAGCCTTCTGTACCCGCAGGAACACTAGCGGCGCGTCTCTCCACGCGCCACCGTCACTGGCGGCGCGTCTCTCCACGCGCCGCCGCAAGAAATCCAGGCGCGCAGGAGGGTCAGTCACGGCTTCCTCTCTTCTTCCCCTCCTCGCCGGCGGTGACCTGCAAAACACCAAAAAGGCAACAGGCACATTGTTTTAATCTTCTTTCACTGTTTTTGGATATGCCTCTCTCTTCTCCTTTAGATCTGCTTCACTGCAGATCGGTTCTTCCATGGGTTTTTTCATCTTCTCCTCCGATTCGGGTAGCTAGCAGGAAGAAGGATGGCTACTGATCTGTAGGTGCCGTTGTGTTCGGGCCGCCGCTGAAGACTGCTGGGTCTGCGGACTCTACTTGAGGGAGAAGGCGGGCAGGAGGCCAGTTACAGAAGATGAAGAAGAGTAGTGCCTCGGCGTTGCCGTGTGGGGGCTGGTGGCTCACTGGTGAAGACGGCGCTGCTGCTGCTGGCGGCGACAAACAGCTGAGAGAAATGTAGTGGCCGACTGCTGTGGGGAGGTGCAGAAGCCGGTCTCTGTCTGTGTTGCCAGAGAGGGAAAGTCTTGTGCTGGAAGGGAACAGCTGGGACGGTGATGAGAGGAAATAGGGGGGAAAGTTGAGCCGGCTGGAGAGGGAAAGACGAGGTGGCTAAGAGAGAGAACCGGTTGAGGGAAAGGGAAGGTCTGTGTGGGCTAGGGGTGTTCGGGTGTGGTTGGTTCTCTTGTGGGGAAAAGAGAATAGGGATGGCCTGTGTGCAGTCGAGAGAGGGAAGGGAGAGTGAGGGGATGAAGATCACTAATTTGGTTTCAAAGGAAGGGGGGCAGTCTGGTGTGTCTTTTGGTAGAGAGAGGGGGGCTGGCCGTGTTTGGGCTGAGGGAGCAAAGCTCTTGGCTGGCGAGAAGAAGGAAAAAGCGGCGACTCCGGGTGAGGGAGAAGAAAGAGTTAAGTTTTTTTAGGGTTTTCTTTTTTTTGTGTTGCCTCCCCCAAATTACAAAATTACCCCCCCGGGTTTTGAGTTTTGGACCTATATTTATAGGTAAAATGTTGCCCGGGACTCAAAATTGGTCCCACAACTTTTTTTTTTGTAAATTTTGATTTTTCTTGTTTTTTCTTATATTTTTTAAAACGAGCAATATCAACTTTGACTCAGAGAAAAATCAAGGATTTCAAAAACAACGCGTGAAAAGTTTAACGCGTTCGAAAACTTCTAAAAATTTAAATTCTTTTTTAGACGACATTGAAAATGCTAAAAACGATGCAAATATATATATAAAAAAAACATATTGTTTTGGATTTTCATTGTTTTTCGCTATTTTTGGATTTTTTTCAAAAATTTTATCAAATAGGTGGGTTAAAAATTAGGTAGCAACAGATGCCCCCTCTTTACAATGCTTACGAAGCAAAACTCCTCAATGTTTTGCATAGTAAGCTTTGTAAAGAAAAGAAAAAGAAAATGATCTCATTATCTTGGGCGACCCGCCCCTTTTGAGTCTATTTTTAGGGGCGACCTGCCCACACATACTCAAAGTGGTCTATTTTTCAGGGGCGATCTGCCCACACACTCACACTGGTCTATTTTCACGGGCGACCTGCCCACACATACTCAAAGTGGTCTATTTTCAGGGGCGACCGGCCCACACACTCACACTGGTCTATTTTCACGAGCGACCTGCCCACACATACTCACTTTGGTCTATTTTCAGGGGCGACCTGCCCACACACTCACACTGGTCTATTTTCACGGGCGACCTGCCCACACATACTCAAAGTGGTCTCTTTTTAGGGGCGACCAGCCCACTCACTCACACTGATCTATTTTCACGGGCGACCTGCCTACACATACTCAAAGTGGTCTATTTTCAGGGGCGACCTGCCCACACACTCACACTGGTCTATTTTTACGGGTGACCTGCCCACACATACTCACTTTGGTCTATTTTCAGGGGCGACCTGCTCACACACTCACACGGGTTTATTTTCACGGGCAACCTGCCCTTTTGATTGGGTTTACCTGAGATCCCATCTGGCGATCTAATAAGAACAAAATCGGTGTGTAGCTCTATCAACCTGAAATCCCCTCTAGCGATTCCCTTTAACCAAAGCTAAATTCTGCATGGTTAGGCTAAACTGAGATCCCTTCGCCGATCCCCTTTACCTAGAACCAAAATCATGTGTGGTTAAGCTAAACTGAGATCCCTTCGCCGATCATCTTTAACTAGAACCAAAATTTGTGTGGTTAGGCTGAACTGAGATCTCTTTGTCGATCCCCTTCAACCAGAACCAAAATCTGTGTGGTTGGGCTGAACTAAGACCCCTTCGCCGATCCCCTTTAACCAGAACCAAAATCTGTGTGGTTAGGATAGACTGAGATTCCTTTCGCCAATCCCCTCTAACAAGAACTAAAATTCCTGCGTGTGGTTAGGATAGACTGAGATTCCTTTCACCAATCCCCTCTAACCAGAACCAAAAATACTCTGTGGTTAGGATAGACTGAGATTCCTTTCACCAATCCCCTCTAACCAGAACCAAAAATACTCTGTGGTTAGGATAGACTGAGATTCCTTTCGCCAATCCCCTCTAACCAAAACCAAAATCCTGTGTGGTTAGGATAGACTGAGATTCCTTTCGCCAATCCCCTCTAATCAGAACCAAAATTCCTGCGTGTGGTTAGGATAGACTGAGATTCCTTTCGCCAATCCCCTCTAACCAGAACCAAAATTCCTGCGTGTGGTTAGGATAGACTGAGATTCCTTTCACCAATCCCCTCTAACCAGAACCAAAAATCCTCTGTGATTAGGATAGACTGAGATTCCTTTCGCCAATCCCCTCTAACCAGAACCAAAATTCCTGCGTGTGGTTAGGATAGACTGAGATTCCTTTCGCCAATCCCCTCTAACCAGAACCAAAAATCCTCTGTGGTTAGGATAAACTGAGATTCCTTTCACTAATCCTCTCTAACCAAAACCAAAATTCCTGCGTATGGTTAGGATAGACTGAGATTCCTTTCGCCAATCCCCTTTAACCAGAACCAAAATCCTCTATGTAGCTCGGTCAACCTGGAATCCCATATGGCGACTCCCTTCAACCAAAGCTAAAATCTTTATGTTGTGGTTAACCTAAGATTCCTTCTGGCAATCTTCTTTAACCAAAAAATATTTTCCTTCTTCAAGATGATAGGGTTCGAATTGAAGACTCTTCTTCGTTGATCTTCTTATTTCTTTGAGATTTCCCTAATGTTAGGGTTTATCTCATCTTCCTCTCGTTTCCAGGGTCAAAACCATGATTCTTTGTTGTTCATCAACTCAATGATTCTTTTTTTGGTCCTAAATCTTGCTGGACTAAGGATTTTTCCTGCAACAAATAAACATATATGCAATGTTTTGATGTTAGATGACATGCATGCATCCTTATCTAATTTGAAATATAGGTCCCCTCCTCTTCGATGTTCCATCATCACAGGGTGCCTTTGTTTGCTTTTCAAAGCTTTCTTTATTTTTTCAATGTACTGGCTTATTCGTGTGCTAGCCTTCCACTCAGATGTAAGTGTAGTGCCCATCTTGGGCTGTCTACGACGATCACTGCTCTCGGTTGTTCTCAAGCTTGACCATGCTTCCAAATGTGGTGTTGCTTGATTCATCCCGAAAGAGTGGAACAAATCATCCATCTCCTAGATTCTCTCAAGAATTGTCCTTTAATTGGTTGTGCGTGTTTTACCAACACCTATCAAGAGGTTTTCTAGTGTTTAACCTTATTTTAGATTGCCAATTGGTCATGGACTTGCCCCTAGTTGAAACAATACTCTTCAAGTATATGTTATCATCAGTTTTCTTGGAAACTATCCAATCATCGAGTCATGCATCTCATAGCTTGCAGTACAAAGGCTTATGGTTGTATGCTCAGTGTTATTCTCAATAGATTCCCCTCAGCTCTTCTAATCAGATTGTGAAAAGAAATGTCTCGGCCTCATCAATGATGTTGCTTTTATCACCCATACTCATGCGGTGAAACGCACATTTGGCTTCAAAACAAATTGTCCCATAGTCAGTCTTCGTGGTGGGTGCCTTTTCCGACATTCATTCAATGCAGTTGTGTGATAACATCTGTCGATAACCATGTTTCAAAGGATGACAATATGAGGTTTTCCTTCAAGTGCAACATTGTTCCACAGTCAGTCCTGGTGGTGTGCATCTTTTTGCCATTCAATTAAATTCATTCGTGTATCCTCATCGATCGTTAGCCATGTTTCAAAAGATGATGATATGAAAGTCTCCTTCAAGTACATCTTTGTTTCTCCATTGCTGACAGGGTTCACTAGAGCATGGACTATTTGGAACGACATTGCCCCTAGTATGATCTGAATGTGCTCATTCATTGATTATCTTTCTTTGAACATCATTGTCTTCAGTTCACTGATTCATCATTTACTCATCTTTCATTGTCTCATAGCTGATCTGAATACTGCTTGTTTTTCATTCTCAGGGTCCACTGTATTGCTCCCAGCTGCTCAACTTTTCAAGAAGTGTCGAGGACTTCAATGTCATTTCTATCAACGATTTCATAGACTCAATCGATGTTCTTCTATATCCGATAATCTTCCTTGTTTTGGAATCAACTCTCATATTTCAAAGATCATGTATATTCGAAGTCTAGTTTGTTGAAATGAAATCATAGATGTCCCTTTTTTAAAAAGACCTTTTGAAAATCAAGCTTTTTGATCAAAGACCCAACACACGTTATTCGAAATATACAGTCCTTTGATTGTCATGTATTTTGAAAACAGAAATTGACCCGTTGTAAGACTAAAATGGCTTTTTTCTTTTCTTTTTTTTTTCATGGTTCTTTGTATCCATTTTAGACTCTGATTTTGGGTATATCTTTTGATGGTCTGTGATTGGGTGACCTTTTTTGTGAATTTTTAAAAAACAAGATGCTCAAGTCAAAACTGAGGCTTTATCAAGAAAGGCTGTTTCTCTTCTTAGCACTTATTTTATCAGTATGCATAATAACCAATAGCTTAATTCATGATGTCACGACCCTTATGAAAAAGCTCTTCCAGTTTTGAGAGCGACATTTATCGGTTCAGATTGTTTACTTGATCAAAAAGGGCTTTTAAAAGCACGTAATGTGGGCGATAGTTCATGGCTATAAAAGAAAGGAATTTCACAGGCTCAAAAGGTGTTTGGGGTTTTAAAGATCTAGGATCAACATCAATTATCCATCAACTCTCTTTCTCTCGTTGTCGTTGCAGAGGAATGACATAAAACCTTGTGAATCTCAAATATCAGACTTCTCTTAACATAAGTCATAATGCAAATCCGTTTTTCCTTGATGAATAACCAACCTCAATCATCTGATAACATCAGAGGCTTTATAATGGATACCAAAAGTCACGTTTATAGCTTAGTTTTTTTTTCTGGTATTGACTTTATTATGCCTTTTCTTGATTGATATATATTTTTTTTTTTTGCTCTTCATAGACTTGATAAGTGTTCTCCTTCCTCTATCTTTGACTTGTCTTTAAGTGAAGGCAATTTCAACCTTTTTTTTTTTTTGCTTTCTTATAGCCTTCCTCAAAATTTTCTTATATGCCCCCAGTCTATGTGTTTTCTTTTCGCCCTCTCTCAATCATTGGACTTTTGTTCTAAGTTTTTCCCTTTATCCATTAGTTATATCAATGTCTCCAAAATATCTCTCATCTACCCCCAGTGTGAGGTGTGATCCTAGTCAGGGTTTTTTTTATGAAAAGAATATTCTATCCAGCTCAAAAATGGGACTACAAGGGATATAATCTTTAGAAAGTGAAGAGATAACAAAAATGGCCTTTTCTCATTTCAAGTAAGGTCAGTTAAAACCGATAAATTTTGACCTTGTCCAGTGTAATGATTGGGACTTCTAAGAATCATGATTCACGAGTCCATAACTACTGAATCCACTATATGTCATTATACATATTGCTAAAACTTAGCCATATAATGTGTGGTTTAATTTTGTGTGTGAGCTCAAAATTTTTTTCGTTCACCTCTTCTTGTTTATCATGTCATTTCAACAATCATCGAGTCTTTTTTGTAATCAAAACACTTTTAATCTTCAGGACTGATTAACCTTTATCGCATGTTGGAGTTTGATCAAAATATTTTGTCAGAATAAAATGCTAAACATCTGTTAATTTCAAAACAACAAAGAGACAAACGAGACATGTTTCGTTGAAGGATGAGATATGATCCCAAAACAAAAATGCAACATTCCACAACAATATGATTGACAATTCATCGCCATTCTTGAATCAGCTTTTCTAGCGATATCTGTGTTTTGCCAAGCATTTTCGATCACATGTCATTCTAAAGATGTTTGGGGGACAATATAGCCAATGACACCCTCCTTCACAGAATCTACTCGTCTCTTGCTCACCAACTTCCGGACTCGCTTCTTGAAATTCTTGCAACTCTTCAATTGAAATGGTTGAGGACCCCACCATGACATCATATCTCTTGTCTGGATTATACTACCTAGGAAATGGTGGTTGCATGGGATTTGTCGGAGTCAGGCAAAAGTCTGGAATCTAGCAGATGCTGGTAAATAAACTCACATAGCAACTGTTCAATTGAAATTCTTTCAACTGTTCCATTTGAAATGGTCGAGGACCCCACCATCACATCACATGATTATACCACATGGCAAAGGAATGTCTATCTTTTGCAAAGACATTGGAGCAGTTGATGATACAACGAGACTTGGCTAGACCACATAATTAAGGTTTCCCACTGTCAAAGTCTTCTTTTCATTCATCTCTTATCATTGTTCTGGAATACTTGGCAGAACCTTCAATCTTTCCCATCTTGATAGCTTGGTTCAATTTTCTTGGCAATTCACACAATTTCATATCAGTCTTCCAATGTTGTTGTTGTTGTTGTTGTTGTTGTTGTTGTTGTTTTAGGATTGTTGGAAACCTCTCAATAGCTAGGTAATCTTGGCAGCGCATAAAAACTTGTAGCATCGCCATTACCAACGTGTGGAATCACATATTGGCAAAACTAGAAAAGAACCTGATGAATCTAAAACTCTTCTGCCTCATCTTTGATTGCTCATAGACAATGCAACAAACAGACACTTGTAGAGGGAGTTCTGTTCTGTTGAAAATTCATTCTTCATGTTGTTTAGTCCAAGTTTGTCTTTTCTCCCTACTTCTGTATTTCAATGCTGACACTGGTAGGAGAAAATTATAGACGATCTGAAACTATCACATCTCTTCTTGGATTTCCCACTTGCAGATTCACAAACAGATTCTTGCCGAGAGAGCTCTACCACGTTGAAGTTTGATGTCTGTTCATGTTTTTCAAACCAGGTCTGTCGCTTCAACCTACTATAGTGTTTTACTGGTGCCACTGATGGGAGAAAGTTTCAAAGCATATGAAACTATTACATCCCCTCTTGCATTCCCCATTTGCAGATCCACAATCAAATCTCTACAGAGAGAGCTCTGCCACGTAGAAGTTCAGTGTCTAATCATGTTTTTTTTTTGTCACTTTTTTTTTCAGACCAACATCTTGTGCTGTTGAATTGGAATTGAGCTCAAAGTGGGGGTAACTTCAAAGAAGACTAATGCACCATGCACCGAAGGCTAACAGCTATTGGGTGCCATTGGAAGATGTGGAGGCGATGAACGATTAACAGTGCAACTGAACTCGAAAGGAGATCATCTTTAATTGATGAATGAAGGTGTTGCTACTGTTATTCAGGACTGAAATGAAGGAAAATGCAGAGCATTGATGTTGTGGTCACTACTGGTGGAATGCTGACAAGAAAAGCCAATCATTTTTTTGTGTCCCGTAGACTACGATGTTCCCACGGAAGGCTGTGCATGCATTCTTTTTTCTTAAAGCTCAGCACTTGTTCAAGCAGATGTGAGTCAAACTACTTCACTTTCGAGGCTCCAATTTTCTTTTGACAATAAACCTCTGTCTGACCTTTTTTTTCATTTTTCCTCATATTTTCCAATCACGTGTAGCACAGCTCATGTGGGGGAACCTTCTTTTCAACACGGTACATGCATGATGAATGTATAAACATGCAATCTATATGATGAACTCGCCCTTCGAGGGTGACATATGATCGCAACTCTTGCATGATGAAACAAGAATCTTGATTCTTGCACAAACTCTACAATGAAAATTTTCTGAGTGACGGTCATTGTGTCACCCACAAGTCTTGAGTTCAAGATGCTTCAAGAAGGGCTTGATCGGATGCAAGACAATGTGTACGAAGCATATATCCTAAAGGCAGGTTCTTATCTTTTTACGTGAGACAAATGGTAGGTTTACTACTTGGTCTCTAAAAAGGATCTCTCGTTGTCCCAGTGATCACCTTCTTGAAGGCAATATAGGGGCCTAGTAGGTAATGAGATGGCACGTGTACCAACTGTTACCAGTCTAAGCACTCAACGAAGAGTTGGGGTTTCCACAAACTTAAACCTTGATTAAAAGTCATAAGGTAAGCTGTTAGTCCCCCTCCTAACCTGAAGCTTATGTGTGTTTTAAAAATTAAAACATGTGATGCATAAGACAATTCTATATAATGCATGAATAAAACAAAAAATAAAATAAGACAAAAAGCAAAAAACTTAAACACATCAAAAATACAAAGCTTAGTCCAATAATGTTAAAAATAGTACATCCCTAGTGGAGTCGTCATTCTGTCGCACATCAAATCCGCGCGGCATCGGCTGGCGATTTTTCATTTCGTTTGCGTTTTGATTGGTTCGTTGGAGTTGCCACCTAGTATTTAATTGAAGGCTACTAAGAAACTCGGGTACTGGTCTTGTCAGAGATTCACGGGTAAGGGACTGGTTGTGATTAGGGAAGGTATTAGCATCCCTAACGCACCCTACCTGAGGTAAGCTGCTTCGTGGACTTGATGTGTTAAAGAAGATTTAAAAATTTTGTTCTTTCATCGAATTTTAGAAATACGACTTACATATAAGTTCATAATTCTTTATCTGTGAGCAAATCAAAATATTAAATTCTTCTTTATTCTTGTAATTTTATCATACAAAAAAAAAACATTCATAAACAAAATACAAATCACACATTTCCTTTTCACTATACTTTTCTTTTTTTCTTTTTTCTTTTTTTTTTCTTTTCTTTTTTATTACATCAACACTACAAATTATAAAAAGTCAACTAAACAAAAAAACATTAAACAATTTTTACAATTACAAAAATTAGCCCCAAAACAATCTGAAATTACAGGGATAGCCCCAAACAGGCCGTGTTTGGGCTGAGGGAGCAAAGCTCTTGGCTGGCGAGAAGAAGGGAAAAAAAATTTGATGAGGGAGGGCGGCGGCTCCGGGTGAGGGAGAAGAAAGAGTTAAGTTTTTTTAGGGTTTTCCTTTTTTTGTGTTGCCTCCCCCAAATTACAAAATTACCCCCCCTGGTTTTGAGTTTTGGACCTATATTTATAGGTAAAATGTTACCTGGGACTCAAAATTGGTCCCTCAACTTTTTTTTTTTTTGTAAATTTTGATTTTCTTGTTTTTTTCTTGTATTTTTTAAAATGAGCAATATCAACGTTGACTCAAAGAGAAAAATCAAGGATTTTAAAAACAACGCGTGAAAAGTTGAACGCGTTCGAAAACTTCTGAAAATTCAAATTTTTTTTAGACGACGTTGAAAATGCTAAAAACAATGCAAATATATAAAAAAAACATATTTTTTTGGATTTTCGTTGTTTTTCGCTATTTTTGAATTTTTTTCAAAAATTTTATCAAACAGGTGGGTCAAAAATTGGGTAGCAACAGGAGGAACTTGTCATCCCACCGCTCTAAGTATCTTTCCCAAGGGCTACAGAAGTGATTCGATCTGGCATAATGGATCTCCACATCAATACCCTGGAGAGCCAAGAAGAAAAACAAATAGAGGAAGCGGATTTGGAAATGAAGGATGAAGTTCTACCACAACTTTCCTTTCACACCATTAATGAACCTCCTACCAGATTTTTCGTGCGAAGATTGGCTGAAGGAGAGGTGTACCAAAACTAGAAGATGGAGCCTGCTCCTATTGTGTTTAAAAAGTAATTGTTCTTGTTTAATCATGCTCGAACTTGTTTTGTCTTGTTTTGACTTGTGTTGATCATGTCGGTATTTTAGCTCATGATACCGCAAGATTTTCTATGTTAACCAAGCACTTTTGTTTTAATGAGATCATGCATTTTCTTGTGTCCAATATGTGCTTGTATTTTTTTTATCTTTTCACGAATCACACTTACACGAGCACACCTTGCACTTTCAGGAATCCTGAAAGTTCCATCGATTCACAAAACCATTGCACTAAGAATAATTGGCCAAACTTTGATAATATGATTGCAATGGATGATGAAGAATGGGGAGAGGAAGATATAAGAGAGTTTACTAAGCTGGTAGAAAATTTAGAAAAAACCTGGGAACCTACTAGTGAGAAACTAGAAGTCATTAACTTGGGAAACAAGCAAGAAAAGAAGGAATTAGAGATTGGCACCCTTATTACAACTGAAAAAAGAAATAGACTGGTTTCTCTATTACATGAGTATGCAGATGTTTTTGCTTGGACTTTTGCAGATATGTCTGGTCTAGATACTGACATAGTAGTACATAAGATTCCTTTAATAGAAGGAAGCAAACCAATTAAGCAGAAAACCAGGCGAATGCGCCCGGACATGTTACTCAAGGTAAAGTCTGAGATACAAAAATAGTGGGATGTAGGGTTTCTAGATGTAGTCCAATATCCTCAATAGGTAGCTAATGTGGTCGTAGTCTCAAAAAAGGATGGGAAGATTCGGGTGTGCGTGGACTATAGAGATTTGAACAAGGCGAGCCCAAAAGATGATTTTCCTTTACCCCATATAGACATTATCATTGATAATGATGCAAGAAATGCTACTTATTCTTTTATGGATGGATTCTCTAGTTACAATCAAATTAGAATGGCAGAAGAAGATAAAGAGAAGACCATCTTTGTCACACCTTAGGGGATGTTTTGCTATAAAGTAATGCCATTCGGATTGAAGAATGCTGGAGCCACATATCAAAGAGCAATGGTTACCCTGTTCCATGATATGATGCACCGAGAAGTGGAAGTTTATGTGGACGACATACTTGCAAAATCAAAGGAGGAGGAAGATCATGTGCAAGTGTTAAGGAGACTATTTGAAAGGTTGCGAAAATACCAGCTAAAGTTGAATCCTGCAAAATGCTCATTTGGGGTGAAAACAGGAAAACTATTGGGCTTCATAGTAAGTGGTCGAGGAATAGAAGTTGATCCTGATAAAGCTAAACCTATTCAGGAGATGCCTGCCCCTAAGACAGAAAAGGAAGTAAGAAGTTTCCTAGGGCGCCTAAATTACATAGTTCGATTTATATCCTAGTTGATAGTGACTTGTGAACCAATTTTTTGTTTGCTCAGGAAGAAAAATCCTGGAGTATGGGACAATGATTGTCAAGAAGCCTTTGATAAAATAAAGAGGTACTTGCAAAATCCACTACTATTAGTACGTCCAACACCGGGGAGGCCTTTGATCCTATACTTGACAGTAACAGAAACAACTATGGGTTGTGTGCTGGGACAACATGATGAGTCAGGAAGGAAAGAGCAAGCTATTTACTACCTGAGTAAAAAATTCAATGATTGTGAGTCGAGATACACAACAATTGAAAGGTTGTGTTGTGCCTTGGTTTGGAGTGCGAAAAGACTCAGGCAGTATATGCTATACTACACAAGCTGGTTGATTTCAAAATTAGACCCGCTCAAGTATATCTGTGAAAAACCTTACCTGTCAAGTAGAATAGCAAGGTGGCAAGTGTTGTTGGCAAAATATGATATTGTCTTTATGACAAGAAAAGATGTAAAAGGAAGTATAATTGCCAATCATCTTGCAGATCATGCCATGGAAAACTACGAGCCTCTAAACTTTGACCTCCCAAATGAAGATGTGATAGTAATCGAGAATGAAGGTGGGGAAAGCAATCAGTGGACCCTTTACTTTGATGGTGCAGTAAATGTATCAGGAAATGGGGTAGGAGCTGTAGTAATTTCCCCAGAAAATAAGCAGTATCCTGTTTCAACAAGGTTACTGTTTGAATGTACCAATAATACGGCCGAGTATGAAGCCTGCATCATTGGCCTGGAAGCTGCTTTAGAACTTAAATCCAAGAAGCTTGAGGTCTTTGGGGATTCCTTACTAATCTTCTGCCAAGTCAAAGGTGAATGGCAAACCAAGGATGAGAAATTGAAGTTGTATCAAAATTATCTCTTGAGGTTAGCCAATGAATTTGAAGAAATCAAATTCACCCATATAAGTAGAGATAAGAATCAGTTTGCTGATGCCTTGGCAACCTTAGCTTCAATGACACAAGTTGATGCTAAAAGCAAGGTCCAGCCAATAGATATCGAAGTCAGAAGCTTCCAAGCCCATTGTTGCTTAATTGAAGAATCTCTAGATGGGAAACCATGGTACAAGTTTCTCCAACATCGAGAATATCCTCAAGGGATTTCCAAGACAGATGAAAAGACTTTGAGGAGAATGACCATGAATTTTTACTTAGATGGAGAAATTTTATATAAAAGGTCATTTGATGGGACTCTACTCAGGTGTTTGAATGAAAATGAGATTGAACAAGCATTAAAAGAAGTCCATGAGGGGATTTGTGCTGCACATGCCAATGGGCATACAATGGCGAAACAAATGCAAAGGTCTGGATATTCTGGTTGACCATGAAGAGAGATTGTATAGACTATGTTAGAAAATGCCATAAGTGTCAAATATATGGTGATAAGATAAATGTGCCTCCAACGCCTCTGTTCAATATGATCTCGCCTTGGCCTTTTGATATGTGGGGTTTGGATGTTATAGGGCCAATCAACCCTAAAGCGAGCAATGGGCATAGATTCATTTTAGTGGCCATCGACTACTTCACCAAATGGGTAGAAGCCAACTCTTACGCCCATGTAACACAAAAAGTAGTCAAGAGATTCATTGAAAAGGATTTGGTCTGTCGTTATGGTTTGCCAGCAAGATTGGTAACTGATAATGCTCAGAATTTCAATGGGAAGCTACTTGACTAACTATGCACCAAATGGAAGATTAAACACCTCAATTCTTCCCCTTATAGACCGAAGATGAATGGGGCAGTCGAAGCAGCTAACAAGAATCTTAAGAAGATTATCCAGAAAATGGTGGTCACCTACAAGGATTGGCATGAGATGCTCCCATACGCCCTTCATGCGTACCACACCACAGTTAGAACTTCTACAAATGCAACCCCATATTCCTTAGTATATGGAATGGAGGCGGTTATGCCCTTAGAAGTAGAAACTCCATCACTGCGGATCCTGAAGGATGCAGAACTAGACGAATCAGAATGGGCAAAGTTAAGATTTGAGCAACTAAACTTGATTGATGAGAGAAAACTAGCAGCTATTTGCCATCACCAGTTATACCAAAGCAGGTTAACCAAAGCTTACAACAAGAAGGTCAAACCAAGGGTGTTCAAGGAGGGGGATTTGGTGTTAAGAAAAGTCTCACTAGCATTAGAAGAAGATCAAAGTAAGTGGGCACGAAACTACGAAGGGCCATATGTGGTGAAAAAGGCTTTTTCTAGAAGGGCTTTAATTCTGACTAATATGGATGGAAAGGATCTACCTAGACGTGTAAACTCAGATGTTGTAAAGAAGTATTATGCCTGATGTATTTACCTTTATCAATCAATAAAATTGAAGTTTGGCCAAGATTTCTTTAGTGTGTTTCCCCAAAAAAACTATGCATGATCCCATGTTTTGATAAAGATTCTTGGAAATTCAAAGTTCTAGTACAAAACTAAAATCAAATTGGTGTTTGTTCTAACAAACAAGTTCTAAAAATTCAAGTGATATCCTAACACTTAAAAAACCTGAAAGACAACCCAAACACCATGAAATAACTTCAAAGCTGAGTTTTGACTGCATGAATAATGAGAAATCATTTTGCATATTCGCATGTGAGAAAGCAAAGCTTGTCGATTCTAACTGCATGCGTTTGAAATGAAGAAAAGCCATCTTTGATCATCCTTCACAAAATCTAAAAATCCCTTGTAATCCCTTTTTGAGCCTAATGCATTTTTCTTGAAAAAATAACCTTGGCTAGGATTACACCCTACACTAGGGGGCAAGTGCAAAAATCCTTAATGACTAAAAGTGCCCAAATAAAGCGGGGGGGCATGAAAGAGTCCTAAAAAGATTTGAGCTTGCCACAAAAATTACTAATATAATAATGCTCAAAATCAAAAAAAGAAAAAGCCCAACACTGGAGGGCACCATGACCCATTTTACAAATTAATTCCAAATTCATGCAAAAAAAAAGAGAAGAATTTGGGAAATAAGCACTAGTGATCCTTAGTTTTAAAGTCCTTTAAACACTTTTTGAGCCTATATATATCCTTTTTCTTCATAACCAAGAACCTAACCCTACGTTACGTGCCCAATCAAGCCCTTTCTGATCAAACGCAGGCAATCTAGATCGATAGGCAATGCTTTCCCATGCGAAACAAGTCATTATTCATGCATTCAAAATGAAAACTTTGAAAAATGGTTCTTTGAAACCCTCAAATTGAAACTTGAACCCTTTCGACCAATCAAATATCACTTCACTTCATCAAAAGCAAAACAAAATTTTTCAACACTCATGCAAACCTATCCATGAGAATCGCTTGAATTTCTTAGAACAAACTTGTTTTGGGACAAACATCAAAATGATTTTTCGTAATAACTTTGAAATTCCAAAAATTCTTCACGAAAACAACTTCTTGTAAATAATTAAATCTTCTTCTACATAGCCGCATCCCTAAGAAAAACCCAAATTGAACACTTAGAGACATGATCAAACTAGGGAGCAATCCAGCAAAACACATAAGGTTGGCTCCATAATTCATTTTCTAAGAAAACAAGAGATATGGTACAGAGGTGACTATCCTTCAGATAAAGGTTTGTAGATAAAAAGGTATGTTGATGTCATATCCTTCCCAGGGGTTAAGATCACAAGATGCGACTCGAGTAAACAAGAGTGAGAAAACTATCAAAGCTCACTATCAGAGACTCAAACTTTTAGGAAAATAATAAAGAACAAGTCCACAAAGTGTGACTCGAGTAAGCAAGAGTGGAAAGAACCATCAAAGCTTACTATTAGAGACTCAAACTTTTGAGAAAATGAAAACTCTATGAAGAAAAGGGGACCTATATTTGTCAGGTAAGTATACATGCATATTGATCATGATGTATTACTCTCTTCATTGACAGATCGGTGTCTCATTGTCGCCTCTTTTTGAGTGAGTTGTTGAGGCCTCAACCATCTTAGCTAATGCATTGTGTAGCCCTACCTTTTTCCCTTTGAGTACGCCTTCGAGCCCTCCACCATCTTGGGTTTTGTGCTTTACAGCCTACCTTTGAGTACTGCTTTGAGCCCTCATCTATCGGGTAGTGCGTTTTCTAACCATACCTCCTTTCAAGTGCGTTTTTCAGTCCTCGTCCCCCTTCGGGTCCCATCCTTTTTTGAACGCTCCTTTGAGCTCTTATCTCTTGAATAGTACGCCTTCGAGCCCTATCATGTCTTCTCTATAAGACATTTTATTTTATTTCACCTAGGTAGGTCACCCATCACAATCAGACCTCTTTGAAAACTCTTTTCGTCTTCCATTTGGGCTGGTTGCCCATTACAATGAAACCATTTTGAGAAATCTTTGCATTTCTCACCACCTTCAATATCTTTCATATGGGCCGGTTACCCATTACAATAAAACCATTTTGAGAAATCTTCACATTTCTTACCATTTTGAGAAATCTTCGCATTTCTCACCACTTTGAAAAAATCCTTATATTTTTCCCCACTTTGAAAAAATCTCTGCATTTTTCACCACTGTAAAAAATTCTTCGCTGGGTAGGTCACCCATGACAATTTGACCATTTCAAAATATCTAAATTTTCAAAAGGGAAATCTTCCAGTTTTTACTCTGAGTGCGCTTTCTAGCCCTCAAAAGGATTCATCATTTCTCAATATGATGAGTCAATCATCTCTTATCCTTTTTTTCTTCTTCTTTACAACGCTTACTATCTAAAGTCTCTTATGAGACTTTCTATCGCAAGCATTGTAAAGACGGGGGCAACTGTCATAACCCAATTATGGGTTATTCCCCAAAATTCACTTTTTTTCAAAATAAAAATAAAAAATAAAAAAATAAAGGCTGGCAATATGGAGAAAGCAGATCAAGACTGCAAAAATAGGCAAAAATCAAGCTGCAATTTTTGGTGGAAATTCAAGGCCTAATTGTACCCCATTATGCCTAAAACTGGAGAAAAATACAAATTCAATGTCAAATTAAATGTTTATTGGACAAATTTGCATAAACATTAAGTCTAATGACATAATTAAATTTTTAATAGGCCAATTTGATTTAATCATGGGCCAAATTAAATTTTAATTATGTTTAAAAATTAATTTGCGTCCAATTGAAGGATTTAATTGAGTGCAAGGACTTAATTATACTTTAAATGGGTCAAAATTAATTTTATTTGGGGCTTAATTGTTGAAAAATTAAGTTTGGGAGCCTAATTTGGGCTTAATTGAGAAGATTGGAATTTTAAAAGACCAAATTTAATTTTTACCAAGTTAATTGATTGAAATTAGGGGCCAAATTGCAAGAAAATTAAAGTTTTGGGGTCAATTAGGAGTTAAATTGACAAAATTCACAGCCAAGGACCAATCTGCAAAAGGCGCCAAAATTAGGGGGCTTAATTAACAAAATCTGGGGGTCAAATTGAAGAAATTGAAGTTTTTTGGGTCAATTAGGGATGAAATTGCATAAATCCAAGACTAAGGACCATATTGCAAAAGGCGCGTAAATCTGGGGCTGAAGTTGAAGTTACGTCGGGACCAAATTGCATTAAATCAAAAGTTTAGGGTCAATTAGGGATTATATTGAAAGCAATTGAAAGTTGGAGGACTAAATTGAAAATCGGCAAAAATCCCTATTTTTAACCCAAAACGGCACCGTTTTTGCGTTTTTTTTTTTAAGAGAGAGACCAGGCGACGCGTCGCCTGGTCACTGTTCATCATCTTCCCCGTGAAGCTGTCAGGGTAGCAGTTTTGCAAGTGCATTTAATGCCTCGTTTGGCCCCCAAAATTGACAACTCATGCACCAAAATGGCCACCTGAAACCCCTCTATCCCCGAGCATTGTCCGGTCAGGCCTATAAACGTCAAAACCGCTCCGATGACCGGCCTAAAGTGGCCACCTCGGGCAGCCTTGGACTGTCAAATTTGGCAGTTCGAGGTGCACACTTCCACCGCCTATAAATAGAGGTGGATTTCATGGTTTGGGGGAGAAGAAAATCGAGTGCAAAGTTGACAAAAAATCAGCCTTTCTCCCTTGTTTTTCATCATTTTCTGCTTTCTCCTTCTCAGCCGCACCTTCGGCCGCCACTAATCTCGCCACCGTCCCTCCCACCACAACCTTCATCACAACCAGACAGTCCAACAACCTTACGTGGTGGTTGCACCACCTCTCCCTCTCTCTCTCTTCTCTGCGAAAATCTTTTTCCTCTCCGCCACCGTGACTCCAACAGTAGCAGCGGCCACCCTTTCCAGCGGCTTCCACCCTTACTAGCAGCAGTAGAGGCGGCGACTCTCTCCTCATCCACTCCAACTGTCAATGACCGCAGCACCGATCGTGACAGCAGCAGCACCTGCAACTTGAGCAGCAGCAACCCCGGCGGCTCAACTCTCCACCGTTGCCACCGCTTGCACCACGTTGTCCTCCTCGGTCAGACCACCCTTACGCCAGGTAACTCTCCTCTTCCTCTTCCTCTTCCTCTTCCTCCCCCCATCCTTTTGTTCCTCCTCCCTACTGTTCACTGCGTGAACAGTAGGCGTGAATTATAATTCACGTCTTACTGTTCACATGAAAAAAAATAATATATTATAATATAAAAAAAATCTACATGGGCTTGGCCAGCCCAGCTAACTGGGCCAGGCTCAGCCATAGAATAGGTTGGACCGAGCTCAGCCCAAAATGATTGGGCCGATCTCGGCCCGAAACGGTTGGGCCTATCTCGGCCCGAAATGGTTTGGCCGACGTCGGCCCAACACTTTTTATTTATTTCTTTAGAGTCGGGTCGGACCTAGCCCAGAACTTTGGGCTGGGCCAGATTCGGTCCGGCCCAACGTCCACTACATAAGCAGTGGGCGTGAATTATAATTCACGACCACTGTTCATGTGAATGGTAGGATGTGAATTATAATTCACGACCACTGTTTATGTGAATAGTAGGATGTGAATTATAATTCACGCCTACTGTTCACGCAGTGAACAGTAGGGAGGAGGAACAAAAGGATGGGGAGAGGAAGAGGAGAGTTACCTGGCGTGAGGGTGGTCTGACCGAGGAGGACGACGTGGTGCAAGCGGTGGCAACGGTGGAGAGTTGAGCCGTCGGGGTTGCTGGTGCTCGAGTTGCAGGTGCTGCTGCTGTCACAGTCGGTGCTGCGGTCATTGACAGTTGGAGTGGATGAGGAGAGAGTCGCCGCCTCTACTGCTGCTAGTAAGGGTGGAAGCCGCTGGAAAGGGTGGCCGCTGCTACTGTTGGAGTCACGGTGGCGGAGAGGAAAAAGATTTTCGCAGAGAAGAGAGAGAGAGGGAGAGGTGGTGCAACCACCACGTAAGGTTGTTGGACTGTCTGGTTGTGATGAAGGTTGTGGTGGGAGGGACGGTGGCGAGATTAGTGGCGGCCGAAGGTGCGGCTGAGAAGGAGAAAGCAGAAAATGATGAAAAACAAGGGAGAAAGGCTGATTTTTTTGTCAACTTTGCACTCGATTTTCTTCTCCCCCAAACCATGAAATCCACCTCTATTTATAGGCGGTGGAAGAGGGCAATCTTGTCTTCACGAGGGAAAAATTTTCAGCCCTTGATTTGACTAGAGGCATCCAAACTGTTGGTTCAAAGTGTGCACCTGGAACTGCCAAATTTGACAGTCCAAGGCTGCCCGAGGTGGCCACTTTAGGCCGGTCATCGGAGCGGTTTGACGTTTATAGGCCTGACCGGACAATTCTCGGGGATAGAGGGGTTTCAGGTGGCCATTTTGGTGCATGAGTTGTCAATTTTGGGGGCCAAACAAGGCATTAAATGCACCTGTAAAACTGCTACCTTGACAGCTTCACGAGGAAGATGATGAACAGTGACCAGGTCTTTTTTTAAAAAAAAACGCAAAAACGGCGCCGTTTTGGGTTAAAAATAAGGATTTTTGTTGATTTTCAATTTAGTCCTCCAGCTTTCAATTGCTTTCAATATAATCCCTAATTGACCCTAAACTTTTGATTTAATGCAATTTGGTCCCGGCGTAACTTCAACTTCAGCCCCGGATTTACGCGCCTTTTGTAATATGGTCCTTGGTCTTGGATTTATGCAATTTCGTCCCTAATTGACCCAAAAAACTTCAATTTTTTTCAATTTGACCCCCAGATTTTGTTAATTAAGCCCCCTAATTTTGGCGCTTTTTGCAGATTGGTCCTTGGATGTGAATTTTGTCAATTTAACCTCTAATTGACCCCAAAACTTCAATTTTCTTGCAATTTGGCCCCTGATTTCAATCAATTAACTTGGTAAAAATTAAATTTGGTCTTTTAAAATTCCAATCTTCTCAATTAAGCCCAAATTAGGCTCCCAAACTTAATTTTTCAACAATTAAGCCCCAAATAAAATTAATTTTGACCCATTTAAAGTATAATTAAGTCCTTGCACTCAATTAAATCCTTCAATTGGACCCAAATTAATTCTTAAACATAATTAAAATTTAATTTGGCCCATGATTAAATCAAATTGGCCCATTAAAAATTTAATTATGTCATTGGACTTAATTTTTATGCAAATTTGTCCAATAAATATTTAGTTTGACCTTGAATTTGCATTTGTTTCTCCAGTTTTAGGCATAATGGGGTACAATTAGGCCTTAAATTTCCACTAAAAATTGCAGCTTGATTTTTGCCTATTTTTGCAGTCTTTCTTGATCTGTTTTCTCCACATTGCTAGCCTTTATTTTTTTTTTGAAAAAAAGTGAATTTTGGGGAATAACCCAGATTTAGGTTATGACATTATGTATCAAAATAAATTCAATAGAAATTATTACCTGTCATTATTATTGTTTGTTACTACCTTTTTTATTTATATATACATGTTAATTTTTATTTTCAGGTCTATCAGGGTCACGTCAAAAGTAATATTAGTTTAGTTACCTATTGCTTTTGGCCATGTAATTATTTGTAAATTAAGAGACTTATCTCCTAAAACTTGAAATGTAATATTAACCCATAAATTTGGATGTATGACTTTAATCCAATGTTTGTAATTTTAAATACCTATTTAACTATGCATGTTTGTAGTTGAAATGAAATCCTTCATTTGAATTACATTATATGATGTTATTATACAAGATATAGTTTATATGATGATATTATATAACAATTGAATCATGCATTGTTATTTTATGAACTTGAATTGTATGATGTTATTGAATAAAATGTGTTGTGTTGATGATGATGAGTTGGATTGAGATCCATGATGATTGGATCGAGTTGTGAAATGAAATTGGAAGTGTAATATGATTTTGTTGATAACTTGGGACTTTCTAGTATAGTGTAGACTCCTCTAAAATTTTAGTAAAAATTTTGGTAGAACCTGTATTTAAAAAAATTACTGAAAATTTTCAATGTATCGCGAAAAAAGATGTAGAAGATCAGGGTTGTTACAATAGGCGAGTTATATCTATCACAGTTAATCTTGTACACAAAACATCATTAATCTAGATGACTAGCTCATGGATCTGCTAGACCATTATAATTTTCCAAAGTCATCATCATGGAGATATACTCCTTGGGGATGTGGGTGTGCAAGACTTACTTGGACCAAGGTGATCCTTTTATTTGATAAGGAATATAGACCTCTATCTAGATGTGTTTGTCAACTAAATTTTTTCCAAAATTTTGTTTACTAGGCTCTAAGAGTTAGAGAATTCTAGCATGGAACGATGGGATCGATAGCTAACTTCTATCACAAGGTGGCTAGAGGGATTAAATCTAGAATAACCACTTAGTGCGAGAGTTTCACATCGGTGAGAATGACCTCTAAAGGGACTAGGGGATTGTTAGGGTTAAAAATGCTGAATTTTATTTTTCCCAATCTTATTTGGATAATATAATTGTCTCCTAACCGAGAGGGAATCTTGTGGTTGAAAAGCTAGGACCGACAAACCTGATTAAAGAGTTATTGAAGATATAATGGGGTAGATGTACCCATAATTATATGGAGGTACGAGACACATCCCGTCGCAGTTGCATCTTGATTGTCTGTCATGGACTAGCTTAGAAAGGTCAAGAAACAAACCAAAAAAAAGTTGATGGCTTTTTATCACTTTCTCACATACGGCGCCAAATGATGATGTTTTAAAATCTAGTACACTTATGAATGAGATTTTTTGGTGTTTGAAAAATAGATAATCATATGTTCATGTCAATATTTCACTCTTCAAAGCATAGGAAGTGAATGATTGGTGGTAGAGGGCTAAACACCTACAAAACAAACCTTTTTGGTGGTGTTTAGAGACCCTTAGATGATAAAGTCAGTAACATTAAAGAAAACAATTACAATAAATAAGAGAATGGGCATTAAATTCCAAGAAAAAGATTGTATGTTCCTGTTTTGGTATGATAAATGTCCTAGGATTTAAAAGTATTATTGTCTAGAGAATAGAAATTATAAACCCCTTACCCGATGATTCATGATATATTTATAACCTATGAATCTTATTTTTTTTAGTTTGAGTGGAGGGGTTTGAGTGTAATTTTTTACTGCTAGCATTAATAAAGGATAAATATCTTTTACACAAACATTAAATGAGAGATAAATATCTCTTACACATACATTAACAATAGATTAATATCTTTTACTTTAACATTTTATGTTAAAAGTCATAAGAATAAGCAGATAGAGCTTTACGACCCAACATGAGGCATATAATAATTTCTAGGCCTTTAGCTCTTAGTGCTTAGCACACTGTCAAGCCCATGATCAATGGGTATGGTAGCAAGCCATACATATGTCCATTTAGGCTTGGCACGTAACTAAGCTTAAATTACACTCATGTCATCCGGGCAAAGTATTTTGCTAAATCTAAGGATATTGAGTATAGAGACGCAGGACCTATCCACTTATGGGACAAGGACATAGGCTCAAATTTATTTTTTATAAAGTTGCCAAAAATACATATTCATCAATATTGTTATTTTTCTTATACAAGATATAGAAAGAAAAAAGAATTTCAAAATATCTGAAGCTTTTCATAGTTTATTACAGTTTAATAGCTAGTTTTAATATATATCACTTACACTCTTATATACTTTCAATATAATCAAATTGTGAAGAGTTTATTATAATGATTAAAACTATTCACAATGATA
>Ga0325405_1000775_pt1:0-30000 | contig 31275 bp, 20 predicted proteins | sample PopdelMetagenome_21_FD_205663 | JGI IMG/M metagenome (GOLD analysis project Ga0325405, IMG submission 205663) | Populus deltoides microbial communities from Bellville, Georgia, United States - Xylem-Control-R2 | ecosystem: Host-associated > Plants > Phyllosphere > Stem > Wood/Secondary... | reverse complement strand
TTTTATTTAAATTTAATATTATGGATACATTTTAATAATTTACCTTTCAATTAAACTCATATAGTTTCAATTTTTATTTTTTTAATTAGCCTGTTGACTTCGGAGGGAGGGGGCTTATCTTGGCAATAACCCGAGGCCATGGGGGGAGGTATATTCACATGAGCATAATGGAATTGTAGTCTGGTTTTGTGCTGCACTGAATTTCACACCAAGTTTCAATTTAAATACAAATAAAACTATAAGGTTGAGAGATTGCTGAAACTGTTCAGTAATGTTTTAGTAAAACCTAACTTCAGGGGAGGCAAATAAAATTCACCCATTTTCATAATATATAGAAATACACTGTTGTAAACCAGGATCTGGCACATAAATTCAGGCTTTTATATTCGATAACCTACCTTGCGTTTTTGGAAACACCGAAGACACTGTATACTTTTATAGTTGTATTTAAAGTTATTTTCACATTATGTACACAAATGCATACATTCACACATCACATCCCATGGTAGAAGCATCTGCAATCTGAATCAATCCCAACCTAATTTCATCCGAAGGTCTTCCCAAGTCTTGAAGTCACTATCTCAGAGCCAGTGGCAGTCATCAAGTTTCCATTATCAGACATGTAGAAATGGTTGTAGTTAATTCTGGTAACCAAATCAGCCAAGTGAGGGAAGTTACCCACATTGAGTTTCAAAGATAAGACCTGCACGGTCAGAAAACAGCTCTTATTTTCACATTTTCATCTTCCAAGAAAAATTAAACAAACATTGTCTTCTCTCATAACCTCAAGTATGGAACTAGATACATGAAAGCATACATCTATGGCACATATGCACACACGTGCCATACTTGTAGCAACCATAAGTGAGATACGAAGAGGAAAAGAATAGCACAAGGATCTATAGAATAGTAGTCAGATAAAGATATTTGATAAAAAAAGGCAGAGAATAAGAAAAATACTCTGAGGAGAAAAGCAATGCAATCATCAAATTGTTTTTCAATCCGTTCCACTTCCATTTCACATCTAGCCTTCATTGCAGAAGCTGCTCCACTGCTACTTAATGTCTGCTGTATGGAGTAGAAATCCAGAGCTAGTCCAAGGATGCTGTTGATTCGGCTAGCAATCAAGGCCCACTGAGTGCAAAAGAAAACAGTAAGTTTATAAACACGGTTAGAAGATATGGAAATGCGTGTGATGGAGAACCAGTTTTGCGGAAAAGGATGTTTTAATACTTTTTTATTTTAGCTGTTTATGTCGGTTGGGACTTCCTCTTAATTTCTGTTATTGACTTTCTTTTTAAAAAGGATGCTATTAGGGTTTTGGTGCCTATTTAAGAGCATCTTTTCTATAATTTACGCGACTATTGTTAATTGAATTTAACAATATTATCCGACTTCTCTTCTCTATTTCTTCTCAGTTTATCCCTCTCCTATAGGGACTTACTTTTTTTATTTTTTTTATCTGCTCTATTTTTCTTTATATCTTTACTACTACCCTGTCCCATATCAGCATATGACCTTTGAACTATTATTTTTTCTCTGCTAAAATTTGGGAACTGAAATCTGGAGAGGCAGTGATGTGCTGTCTACTATGCATATTTTACAATTAGATGTAATACGGAGAACAAGAAGAGAAGTTGAAAACTAGTAATTCCTTTTCCATTATATCATAAATGAACACACCATCGACTACACTAGCCTTCTTCACAATGATAACTGACTTAAAAGAAGGTCCATGCATGTGAATAGATTGCAAACTCGAAAAGGAAGAGAGATAAATTAAACACCAGCTTATCTGGAACCACGAAGCACTGTCGCTGAATTGATAGTAAATAGGCCTCATGTACTTCAATGACTTCATCCAGAGACCCAGCTACTGCCATACCTTCACAGAGTTCACGCCATGCGCTGTGATATACCTGCAAACTAAATCCTAATCAGAGACCTTTTCTAAACTTCAATGCAGAAAAGCTTTAAGCATAATCAATCAACAGCTCTCAATTAACGAGCACTTCAATGAGCCCCTCACTGAAATGCGTGATGTGTATGTAATGCAGTTATTTCCTATGATACTTAAGTATTGTCATTTCAACATCAAATAAAGACTTCGATAGAGTACAATGAACACCACTTTGAATCTCGAATGCCAAAGGAGAATGCAAACCATGTGATGAGTTTAAGCCATCTGAACATCTACTTTAAACAATACAAAATGCCACTGAGTAAATAATACTTCTTTTTTTATTTCCCACATGGTCTCCTAACACCTTCCAGTCCCAGGAGTTGATAAGAAAAAAATGGTAGCAGAAAACTTACAGAACCAATCTGAAGTAAGGCAAAAACTATCTTTGAGTTGGCCAAATGAAAAATACAGTATTAAATTGATGACTGTGCAGCATAAGCCAACATATAAACTGAAGAAATTAAAAAGCAATGCATAGAATGCTATGTCTGTATGTATGGTCATGCCAAAATATAAAGACAAGATCATTGCAGCAAAAATGAGTTTTATCATCTAAACCACAAAATACAGACGCAGGCCCATAACTGAAGCAATGATTAAATTACATTACAAAACTGCCAGCATGTCGAATTCCAATTAGAAAATAAGGGGCATCACCCACATCCAGTTATCTTCCCAGATATGTCCTAGGAAGGGACTCCGAAGATAGTTCTATCCCTCATAAATTTTATTTTAAGCTTCTGTAGTTCTGATACTGCAAGGTCTCGGTTTGAAGCACAAATCCTGGACTGATGCAGAATACAAAGCTCTTCATGAGAAAATTTGAGAAATAACAAAATTTAACAGTGTAACCATGTGTGGCAGTCAATATCTCAACACCCCAAACTGTTCTAATTTCAAATATGCTTTTTTTCCATGTTTAATGATTGTAAATTCACCCAGGCATTGAGAAGATTCTCACCCTGTCCATGACATACTGGTGAAAGGCATCCACAAAATGTAGGAGTTTCTGTTCCACTAACCAGTGATGCTTGCGGCTATTTGCCCCATTACCTCTACCCTGGAAAAGGTCAGAACAATATCCCAGTTGTAAGACAGTAACAATGGCATCGTATTCATGGCCTTTGAAACTCTATATTTCCTTGTCTGGAGACTAGAGCTATCTGCTTTCATCAATAAATGAATAACCATATCCAGGATAACATGTAAGAAAAATAATGATAAAAAAAGAACCTTCCACATCCATCTCCGAGCTTTATCTAGAGCAAATTTTGCACGCTTCACCTTCAACAGGAACCCCATTACCTACACCAGACAATCAATATAAGAAAGGGGAAACTGGATGAAAACTTCAAAAGAAGCAAGTGAAGAGACATACTTGGTTGTACTTCTTGATTGACTCTATATTCGCAATAAGTTCAAGTGGCCAAGAGACCTGTCACACATTGAACATGAGTACCTGGATTTTTAAGAATAATTCAAGTCTAATCAACTGCATAACAGACCTTGTATGTGAATTTCAGTGAATCAAGGCCATCTATGCCAAAGTTGTGCAGACGACTTTTACGAGGAGTTGAGGAAAGGGTAGGTGTATTAGGTAGCTCATCACTGTCAAAACCATGATTCTTGGTGATGGAAACAACCAAAGAATCTGGAGCACTTAGCAGTGTGCCATCAGCAGAGTTCCGAATGGACTCCTGTGGTCAATAATGGAAATTTATAAAATGCTAGAGAACTTAATACACAGACAACATGAATATTTGCTAATAGGGGTTCTATATAATTAGTGTTGCAGCCAAAAACCCCATATCAAGAGAAAAACAGCAACAAATCGCCATAAATAATAATCATAGTAGAACTACAAACATTCTTTATGACATGATGGATCATTTAAGTGGATCACCTGCAATACAGTGTTTAACTCAAAATCATCATCCCAAGTTTCTCCTTTGTCCAGCTTACCAAAAATCACAGTCAAAAAGTGCTGCAGTAAATCACCTAAAGATAGCAACACATCAACAAACACGTTAGAAAAACTTCAGATGCCTGGCACCCAACGTGAGCAAGAGCCGAGAGGTTAAGTCCTAGAAGATACCTGAACCTAACAAGTATATGGCACGCAATACTGCAAGTTCATCCATCAATCTCCATTCATTCATTAATTTTGACAAAATGAGCCCGCCTATATAATCCACCTATGACATAAAATAATTAAAAGATTTTGAGTACATCAACAACGAACTTGGCACAATAAGAAATCAAAGTTCCATAGAACGGGTTCAAGAAGCTACCTGTTTCTTAATGTAGAAAGTTAGGCATTCCTGTATAATAGCCACTGGAAGTGGAGTTGTTCTTGGTTCAACACTTTGAAACCAACTAAGAACTCTTGAAATAAGGGTGCTATTTTTTTGGAAAGGCAAAAGCTCTGACATACGTTTATCATCCTGTTTCAAAATTACATGTAAAACTCAAAGCACTCCTCAGGAATTCTCTCTAAAGAGATAATCAATCAAGAATTACCTGAAAAGAAGGAAGAATAGTGGGAAAAGGAAACAAGACTTCCAACAGTTTGGTGTCATTCTGTGAATCATCATAATCAGATACACCAAATTGAAAACCAAAGGCATAGTCTGTTCCTTTGACAGCAGAAACTGGCCCATTTTCTCCACCAAATATGGCCTGTCGTAAGACCTCATCATTCAAAGGAGGTAGGTAGAAATTTTTAGATAATTTCAACATTTTCCAGGAATCTCTATTCTTGTCAAGCAAACTTTGACATGCAGTGATAGCTGGATTTTCTGGAAAGAATGTTCCCTGTAGGGAAAATTCATCCACAGCACCAGTTTTCATGCGCTCTTCCTCCAAATCAGAAAAATCAATCCCAAAATTTTGTGCACATTCTAAATCAATCACCTTTCTCTGCAGTAATGTATTAATCAAGAACTTGTGCAAGCCTTCATCATCTTTGTTCTCCTCCTTTCTTATTATGGCAGACACTAAAGGAGCGGCGCTCTTTGATTTACTTTGCTCATTTTGCAAGAAGTATCTGAAAATATGATCACCGTGGCCTATAAGACCTGCTACTGATACACAAAAAATCTCCGACAAGGTTAACCCTGCAAAGGTCTGTCGGCAAATGCTTAAACCACTATCATCACTAGAACCTCCAAAAACATTAATATCTGTATGTCTCCCTTTTTCAAACATCATTGAGAATGAAATAGGAACATGGCGAATCAGCTGCAATGATTTTCCAGCAGAGACAATTGACTTAGAAATTTCCTTAATAAACAAAGGACACACTAGAAGTTCCTTTACGTTAAGCTCTTTTCCTTTTTTGAACTCAGAAAAAGGAATAGAATCTTTTTCACCCATTCCTGTCTTGTTATTTGATGAAGGTATGGAAGAATTAATATCTAACTTCCTGCACTGTAATCGTCTCAACTGATAGCTCTTCTCCCAAAACTCGGACTTATCAACCGAGATTGCCCTGTTTGCATAAAAGAACATCTACAAAGAACAAGTTACTTTATACAGTCATTGTTTAACTCTTCCGGTACCTTTATAGGATAAGTTGAGAGAAGTATAACCGTTCATTACAAGTAAATACACACTGATCCAAACAGTTGCAGAAACCGAAAAGAAGTTCCCAAAAAAAATCAGCAAAGAGTTCAAGAAGACCAGCTCTCACAGTATCTTCAGTAAAGAAATTTACATTGAAAAAAACACAGTATTCCATAGAGTGCGACACAGGAAACTACTAATTAAATGAAACCGTTTTAGAATTCAGAGTTTGGTATATAACAAAAGGTTTGAACCTAAATTACCTCTTCAAAAGGATCGTCAAGTGTTCCTTCGAAAAGCCATGAATCAAGACCTTCAATATAGGGTACTATACTCCCCACAAACATATTGAGTAGCATGAGATACTCTTCCACCTGGAATTAACAGAAATTTTGCATTTGAAAAGGAATGGTGTAAACCAGAAGAACCCACGAGAAATTACAAAAAAAAATAAAATAAAATTGGTTGGTTGGATGATAGAAAGTAGTCCCAACCTCACCACCTTGCACGAGACAAACTTGATCCAGTTTCGTGTAAAGATAGTCAAGGATATGAACAGCAATTTCAACAGGTGGAACAGATGAATTAGGCTCAAAACACACTTGGGGGATGGCTCCATGGACAATTTGAAATAAATATTCAGCAGCTGAGCAGAGACTAATACCAACAAAATTCATCAGTAAATGAAACAAACTCATAGTGGCAAGCATGGTGTAATCGGAATAACATAACGAAACCATTTCCTATTTCCAATCAAATACACGAAAAAAGAATCCAGGAATGCTGGAGAGGAGGAGAGAGGAGAGGAACCTTGATAAAGAACTAGACAATCCCAATAAAGTAGGAGTAAATTCGTTTCCAAAATCTTCCTGTTCGTTAGAATGGCACATCTTCATTTCTTCCTTCAAAGCAACATCTCTCATCCTCTAGAATAAAAAAAATAAAAAAATAAAAACAGATACAAGAATAATATTCAATCAATCCGATTAATTAAAAAAAGAAGTAAAGAAAAAAAAATGTAGTAGGTACCAGAAGGCAGTGAGAAGCGACAGACGCAAATGCCCTCAAAGTGGGAAGAGCATAATAAGAGTGTGGAAGATTGAGACGAAGATGGACGAGTTGCAAGCAAGTGGCAGCGTAGGTGAAGCGAGATAGAAGGTTGTGAAGGGTTGAGTGGGAAAGGTGAGTGACATAAATCCCAACATTGGCAACACAAAAACACTGCCCACTTTGGTCCCAGTAGAAAAGGGAGCTGGACAGACCTTGCATCATTTGAACAACACCCCGTACCAGATCCACTTCGCTTGTCTTCCTCGTCAAGGGGATGATTGGAGTCGCATAATGTATGCCTTCACCCAGATTTCGAAATGTTTCTTCTCTTTGGGTTTGTGGGGCAAACATGCTTCCTTTGCTTGCTTCTTCAATCAAGTTTTTGCAATTGAAGAGGGGAGGGAGGGAGGGCTGCTTCAACCTTTCTGTTTTACCGGTCTGTCACCGTACTAGAGACAAACGAACTTGGATCCGGTAATTATGGGGTATTTTGAATTGTGCTCACGAAGGCAGAAAGAAAGATATATAGGGTATTTATTGTTTTTTAAAATATTTTTTATTTTAAAATATATTAAAATAATATTTTTTTTATTTTTAAAAAATTATTTTTAACATTAACATATCTAAATAATTTAAAAACATCAAAAACATATTAATTTAAATTAAAATAAAAAATTTTCAAAATTTTTCAAAAACAATTTTCAACCGTAGTGTCAAACACTGTGAAAGCATAGAATGATTGGCCCAAGAATTGCTATAGTTGACTCTTTGACACCGAATCGTCTGCTGTTTATTTTTTATTTAAAAATATATTAAAATAAAAAAAAATTATATTAGTACATTAAAACAATCTAAAAACATCAAAAAATATTAATTTGAAGTACATAAAATAAAATAAAATATTTTTTTCAAAAACATTTTTGAAACGCAAAAAAAATATAACCTATATCAGACTCGAACACACATCTTGAATCTAGTAATCATGTAAGGTCCAAGCATCTTGGTTCAACAAGCTTATCATACTCGATTGTTGTTGTTGTTATTTTTAGTATTATTAAAATGATTATTGTTGTTGTTATTGTTAGTAAACTTGAGTCATGCATGTTTGTCTGATTCAAGTAACGTGGGTCTGACATGGTTGTTGATGTTGTTATTATTATTGTTATTATTATTATTATTTGTATGATTGTTGTTGTTGTTGTTGTTGTTGTTGTTATTGTTAGTGAACCTGAGTCAAGCATGTTGCCAGACCCAAGTAAATATGAGTCGAGCATGTTGCCAGATCCAAGTAAAAGTGGGTCGGGCATGTTAGGCAAACCTAAGGTGCTTCAGTCTAGCATGCTTGTTGTTGTTATTGTTCTTAGTATTGCTATTATTATTATGATTGTTGTTGTTGTTGTTGTTGTTGTTATTCTTCTTATTATTGTTGTTGTTGTTGTTGTTGTTATTCTTATTATTATTGTTGTTGTTATTATTATTAATATTATTATCATTCTTATTATTGTTGTTGTTGTTATTATTATTAGCATTAGTATTAGTTTGATTATTATTATTAGCATTAGCATTAGTTTGATTATTATTATTGTTATTAGTATTAGTATGATTATTATTGTTGTTGTTTTTATTATTATTATTATTATTATTATTATTATTATTAGTAATAGTAGTAGTATTTGTATAATTATTATTATTATTACTATTACTACTACTACTATTGTTATTATTATTCTTGTTTTTATTATTAGTATAATTACTATTATTGTTATTATTATTAGAGAACTTGGGTCAGACATCTTATTTACCTCGAGTCAGACATGCATGCCAGACTCAAGTACTTATATCAGGCATGCTTACTAGATCCAAACCCTTTGGGCCTCGCATGGTTTGCCTAACCTAAAGTACTTGGATCTAGTATGATTGTTGTTGTTGTTAGTATGATTGTTGTTGTTGTTGTTGTTGTTTTTAGTAACATTGGTATGATTATTATTAATATTCTTGTTATTATTGTTGTTGTTGTTGTTCTTCTTCTTCTTCTTCTTATCATTGCTATTATAATTATACTATTCTTATTATAATTATTACTATTATTGTTGTTGTTGTTATCGTTGTTATTAATAGTAAAGTTGGATCAGACATTAGCCAGACCCAAGTAAATTAGGGTCAAGAACTAGAGTCAGACATGGTTTGTCAGATCTAATGTGCTTGGGTTTGACATGGTTATTGTTGTTGTTGTTGTTGTTGTTGTTGTTGTTGTTGTTGTTCTTATTATAATTCATATTATTATTATTATTATTAGTGAACTATGAGTAAGACATGTTGTCAAACCTAAAAAAAACTTGGGTCTAGCATGATGCCTGACTCAAGTAAACGTATGTCAGCCCCAACTAAACTTGGGTAAAGCATGCTTTCCAAACCCAAGCAAATGTGGGTCTGGCATGTGGATCAGACATGCTTGTCAGACTGAAGGACCTTGGGTTTGGCATGGTTGTTGTTGTTGTTATTTTTATTATTTTTATTATTGTTGTTTTATTATTATTATTCTTATTATTATTTGTATTATTGTTATTATTAGATTATTCTTATTCTTATTCTTTTTATTGTTAGTCTTGTTATTATAGTTTTTATTATTGTTGTTTTTATTGTTTTTATTATTTTTCTTGTTATTATAGTTTTTTATTATTATTATCATTGTTTTTATTATTATTATTATTATTAGTAGTATTAGTATGATTATTATTGTTGTTGTTGTTGTTGTTCTTCTTATTCTTATTCTTATTCTTATTATTATTATTGTTATTATTGTTTTTATTATTAGTATGATTATTATTGTTGTTAGTGAGGTATGTTTGCTAGACCCATGCAACGTGGGTCGGACATAATGCCAGACCCATGGAAACTTGGGTTTGGCATCAAAAGACAATAAGGATGAAGAGTAAAGATTTAACATCAAGAGACAAAACAAAGATAGAAAGAGGGGGGAAAAGAGCGGTTGACAGCAAGGGGGAAGAGAGAAAAGTCGAAATATTAAGAGAGGAAAGAGCTTTCAAGTTGCAGAAGACACAACTAAGACAAACCTACAACCTTTCTAGAACAATTTCAAAACGTTTTGGGTAAGTTATATGTAGAAAATCACAGCCCTAGATTAAGTTCTTAAGGATTTATCTGGATATGTTTAAGAAAGGATGGGAAAGGAAAGAGAGATGGAAAGGAGTGTGGTGATGTCCTTAATTAAAACAAGAACAAGAAGACCAAGTTAAGGCTTACAAGCCTTCAGCCAAATAGAAATATGAAGGGAGGAATGCATCCTTAAAACTAGTTGTGCATGTATGTTAAAAATAACAATGTAGAAAATCCCACAAGATGTATGATGTGCTGGAAAGTTTAGACTTATGAACAAACCCTTGTTACTTTTACTTTTATGAAGCCTAATTTTGAGTAAATTATATTTTTTTAATTATGATTGTTGGTGTGAAGATAAATTATGTGAGTGACGGTGGTTAAAGAAAAGAATGAAATGCATGAAAATAATGATTCTATATGTTGGACATCAAAATCAGAAAAATTTGAGTTGTGTTGATTGTTAGTTGTGACTAAAGTCTAATCTAGTTAAAGGTATAATCTGGTAAAATTTCCTTCATAAAAGTTGTATAATTGGATGTTTGCTTTTAAATGGAATTAGAATCACCTAAGTTAGAGTTGTAGAGCCTTAGATATTAGTAGAAAACCATAAACAGGTTAGAATTGGAAAATTCTAGGCACCATGTACACCAAACCTTGAGCTAGGATTCTGTACATGTAATTGTAAAAGTTTGGAGTAAATGTCTTCATAAAAGATGTGTGTCATTATGTTAGCTTTCACAGGATGTAATCCTTGTTCCATTTGGAGTTATAGAACTCTAAATATGGATAAAACACTTGGCAGGGGTCGGATTGTTATGTCATAGGACAACCCCACCTACCAATGTACTGCGACAAATTTAAACGTATAAACGATATAACTGGGTTGAACCTTTACATCCCAGATGTATGAGTGTGTCTTAGATTACTATCAAAATAAGCCTCAAAGAAAAATGAGACCCACAACTCTAGTGGAGGAAGAGACCCCAAACAACATTTTAGTGCATTTTATCATATGTTGTTTGAATATAATGAATTTGAGATAAAATTTTACAGAGGTATATCCTTATAAAAAAATAAAGATGAGTATCCGAACTCGTTAAAACATATATTGACAAAAATATTATGGTATAAGTCCAATATTGGCTTTCGCTCACTACGAAAGCAACCCAAATTCAATGGTTTTCATCATTTCAAAAACAAGTCCAACATTGGCTTTTGCTCACTGCGAAAGCAACCCAAACTTAATGGTTTTTGTCATTTGAAAACTAGTCCAACATTGGCTTTCCTTCACTGTGAATAAAGGAAACCATGGAGTTTGTGTTGCTTTCGCAGTGAGCGAAAACCAATGTTGGACTAGTTTTCGAATGACGACAACCATTGAGTTTGGTTGTTTTCGTAATGAGTGAAAACCAATGTTGGACTTCTTTTTAAAATGATAAAAATCATTGAATTTGGGTTGCTTTCGCAGTGAGCGAAAGTCAATGTCGAACTTGTTTTCTGTAATGGCGAGAACCCTTGAATTTGGGTCGCTTTCGTGGTGAGCGAAAGCCAATGTTGGAATTACTCCCGAAATCGTGAAAAACATTGAATTTGGGTTGTCTTCGTGATAAACGAAAGATGAAGTTGGATATGTTTCTGGAGCTGTGGAAAACCATTGGAATTAGAACTTGTCTTTACATAGGGTGAAGGTCAATGTTAGAATTGAATATTGGCATTTGTTTTGCATAGTGCTGGGGAACGATAAGTTTTGAGTTACCTCTAATACATGAATTCTAGAAATTTTATCTTGTATGACTAGAAACTTGTATCCTAATGTATTTAGATGTTGTTATGTAGTTGTTATAAGGGATATGACTATTATATGTGAGGGCATTTCCTTAAAACACCATGAGAGGATGTGAATTTTCACTTTCGATACTCTTAGAAGATAGGACTAATTTTCTTTAAAATCTGAAAATCTTGCTTAATTAAATCTTATTGTAGGACCTTCATGCACCTGCGAACCAAATAACTAGAAGATAGAAGGACTTCAGGGCTTCAAAAATCTTTTGTTATGCATGTAATAGATCCTATAATCTGAAGCATTAACTCCTTTTTTGCAACATTATTATTTCACTTAAATATCCTATGTATTGGAGTCCTTTGATGTATGTTTTCAAGTAGAATGATAACTCAGTAAAAAAAAAACAATGATATCTATATATGTTCCCTTTCTTAAGTTGAACTGTTTTATCCACAATTATATCTATATCTATACCTGTACGTGTATGTCTTAGGTAATTAAGCATAACTATTAATAATAATTCTTTTGATTTATTGTATGTTTGAAGTTTTACTGCTGAGAATGTGTGTAACCTAAATGCCAAAAATTGACCAAACTGTGAAATATTGAAACATTTTGAGTAATGAAATTGAATGAATGATTGATGTGGTTATGGAAGCCTTGAAAGACAGGTTACAGCCGATAACTTGATATGTTTAATTATAAGGGAAACCCTGCTGAAAATTTCAGCAGAAATTTTGTTAACCACCAAATGATTCTAGAATAATAATAAAAAAATTCATACTTTTGTTATGACGATTATCATGCATATTATGTTTTGTCAGAATGGGATGTTAGAGTATATGTGATTCGACCACCATTATGCTTAATAATAACCCATTAAAAGTACAATTTAAAGTCAAATAGAGACATAAGCTCACGTTATTATACTATACTTTAAAAGGCGTGGGAAAAACACTATACATTTACTGTGGACATAAACTCATTGCACTGTAGACCACATTATAGACATAAAGTGTTTGCACCGTGGACGACATTATAGCGTCATGGAGGCATTGCCTTTGCTGTTTTTTTAGTTAAAAAGTGTTACTAGGGGCGTTATCTTTTGTGTATCCTATGCAAAAAATTGCGTGGACGACATTATAGCGTCATGGAGGCATTGCCTTTGCTGTTTTTTTAGTTAAAAAGTGTTACTAGGGGCGTTATCTTTTGTGTATCCTATGCAAAAAAATTGCTAAGTTTGGCTTGACAGCCAAACCCAATGTGTATTGGAAGCCAGACCCAAATCGCTTCCAAAAGATGTTGGGTCTGACTTGGTAGCCAGAGCCAAAGAGATTGGGTCTGGTTTTGCAAGTAGACCCAATGCTATTAGGTCTCGCTCCAAGGCCTTTTTTTCTTTAAAGATATTTTCAATTTTATTTTTTTTCATACAGTAAAGAGAAAATAAATTGATGAGACTTATTTTATATTGTATAAAAGTTGGGTGATGAAAACTTTTTTCATTTGAGGTTGGGTTGAATTTTCTTATCAAAGCATGTTTGTTTTTGCATTTCAAAAAACTTTGAATTTATTTTATTTTATTTTAAATTCAAATTATTATTTTTTGATGTTTTTCTTGCTCACTGCCAGACCTAGGGATATTAGGTTTGGCTCCGCAGCCGAATCTAAAGATATTGGATCTGGTTCCGCAGCCACACCCAAGACACTAAAAATCATGTTTTATATTTTTGTTTTACATTTGAAATAAAGTTGTTATTGACCCATGTATATATATATATATTAAAAATTAATACATAAATATCAAAAAAATATTAATTTGAAGTAAATAATTTTTTTAAATTTTTTTTAAAAAGTATTTTTGAAACGTAAAAACAAACATGCTTTAATAAGAAAATTCAACCAAACCTAAAATGAAAAAAAAAATTATCATTACCCAACTTTTGTATAATATAAAAAAATCACATCAATTTATTTTCTCTTTACAATACGAAAAAAAAAATTCAATAAGAAAAAAGAAAAGAAAATTTTAAAAGAAAAAAAATAAAATTAGAAATATCTTAAAGGAAGAAAATTAAAGGGAAAGAAATTAATTTACAGTATATTAAACACAACTTTGCCATGCGCTATTCATAATGCTATTGTAAAAAATATTTTATTTGAAGATGATGACATAGTAAATATACTCCATGCTTTTAACTCAACGTAAATATTTTTATATTTTTTAAAAAAATATTATTAACCCTGGCGCATGGTCAAATGCCTATATATATTCCGTCAAATATTCTAGCTTATATTATGACCTTGTACTTAATTGGACATACATGTATATATGTACAATCCCAAAACTATCATGCTCGCTAAAAAATAATAAAAAATTAAAGAAAGTTAAATGAGTAGATAAATAAGCAATTCATATTAATTAGTTTGATGAGGATTGAGATGGCTCCTATTAAGCATGTTTGTTAGTTTGAACTCAACTCATTCAAATGTTTTTTTTTTCCTGGGCCTAAACTCTAAAATTTTAAACTTGAAAATCAAAATTCTAAAACCCCAAAGTAATTTTTTTTCATCAAATATTTTAATGGTGAAGCGTTTTGCAAAATTTCATCTTCTAAAAATTTAGAATTTTAATTTCTTGAAAATCATCAAAAGCTTATATTTTTTATAAATATTTTTAGAATTTTTCATGAGTTCATGCCTTTAAAATTCTTCTATTTGTTAAAATTCTTGAAGTTATGTTCTTAAAAATATTAATTTTTTTGTTCAAGAAAAAATAAAAAAATTATTTTATTGAAAAACGTTGAATTTTGAAATTACTTAAAGATTTTTAAAAAAATTTAGTTGATATTTATCTAGCAATTTAATGTAAGGTAGTTAAGTTGGGTTGAATTGAATAAAATTTACAAATATAGGGTAAATCTCGATCAAATCTTCTTCTATGGGATAATTTCCCAAATTAAAAGAAACGTCAGGCTTAATATGAGTTGTTTCCGAAAATTAAGGAGTGGGAAAAATAAAAAGGAATTTTAAAGAAGAGAGGGCAATGAACTGAAGAAAAGATGGACTCGACGACTTCGGTGAGAGGAGAAAGAATGATGGCTTACGGAGAGTTTTGAAAAACAAAATTAGATAGATAGATAATAACAAAGAGAAAGATCCTAATATCAACAGGAGCGGGCTTAGGGTTAGGGTTAGGGTTTAAAGTAAAAGAAATGTCGACTGTAGTGGAGGAATTGATGCAAATGCAGATATCACCGGCAGGAGGAGGAGGAGATTCGCAATCGCATCCAGGAAAGGAGCAGCAAGCAGCAGGAGTTGGCATACTCCTCCAGATCATGATGCTCGTCCTCTCCTTCGTCCTTGGTCATGTTCTTCGTCGTCACAGATTCTATTACCTGCCTGAGGCCAGCGCTTCTCTTCTCATTGGTATTTTAATCTATTTATTACTCCAAATCTGTCTTTATCAAATCAAGTGAAATCATATTAGCTTAACTGATAGAATGTTTGTTGGTCCGTCCCCTCCAGGTTTAATTGTTGGTGCACTCGCTAACATCTCTAACACTGAAACAAGCATCAGGTTCATTTTCCTATTTCTCCTTTCCCGGAAAGTTGATGATCATAAATCCATCCATCCTTAATAACTGGTGTCCTTCTTCTTCTTCTTCTTCTTTTTCCCTACAGGGCATGGTTTAATTTCCATGAGGAGTTTTTCTTCCTTTTCTTGCTTCCTCCCATCATATTATATCCTTACTAACCAACGCGGGTTTTATTTCTTTGTCTTTCCTTTCTATGATATCATCTCCTTATATTCCTTAACATTTTTTTGTTCTACTCAGTCAGGATTCAGTCTATCACCTGTATGTCACTTGCTCCATTTTATTTTATTGTATTTTTCAAATTGAGATGCTTATGTTTTATACACCGAATTTAGATGGTCACTCAGTTATTTGCTCTTTGCAGAAACCATTCTTCTCTAACTTTGGAGCCATTGTTACATTTTCCATATTAGGAACTTTTATAGCTTCTGTTGTTACAGGTGTTCTAGTGTAAGTATTTCTGTTTTTCCCAATCACTCCCGAAAATTATGCATATTCCTTCGTTGACTCCTCTTCTAACTGTTTTCTCCTTCAGTTACCTTGGCGGTCTTATTTACCTCACTTACAAACTTCCATTTGTTGAATGTCTGATGTTTGGTGCTCTTATATCAGCAACTGATCCTGTTACTGTTCTATCTATATTCCAGGTGTGTTCAGTTTCACTTATATGTCTGTCTATCCATTGCATGGTTAAGCTTAAGAATTCATGTGGTATTGGAATCAACATTTTAAAGTTTTAGTCATCTTATGTAACTGAAATGAGAAAATTGATTAATGCAATCATCATGTTACAGAATACAGTACAAGAAGATGTTGACAAAATGCATTATTGGTATCCTACACATGTTTTATCTCATTCTGTATTTGGCATTTTTTTGTCTTCTTCTTCTATTTCCTAGTTTTTGGTATCATGCCATTTCCAATGGCAAGAGATTGGACATGTTTGCGCTAATACAATAAAAACCAGGTGGTAGAAATGACTGTTGAATTGTGATAGATAAACATCTGATCGGGACCTAAGTTCCTGGAATATGTACATGGCTAAGTTCCTGGAATATGTACATGGGTAGCCGCCCGTTGCCAAGGGAAGTTTAAATAGAACAGGTTCAATAATTTTGTATCTACTTGTGGATTCAAATTATAACATTATTTGGAAATTTTATGATTATAGAGGAGCCGTAAAAAGCATTAAAACAGAATATGCAGAATATATATGTGTGCAAATTTGAAAAATCCAGGATCAGGGATGGAGATATGGCAAAACAGATTGTTAAGAAATACCTAATAACAATCATTTTTTGAGTCCTGGATTTATGATTCTAAGGAAGGACAGGATGAGAAAAATATTAATCATAGAGTTGTAGCTGGTTGGATGAAACGGTGGATTGATCATGAAGGTTGAAGTTGATTTTTCATTGGATAGCAATACGATAACTATACTTTATGTCATAGAATATTGGGTGATACAGAAATCACAGGCCACATTAAACTATTGTGATGGAACTGCAAACAGTACTATACCTGCGATGTATTTGAAAAAGGTTGAGTACAGCATAAATGCCAGAAAAGTAGAGGTTGCAAAAAATAGAGGAAGAGTTAAGACAATGTCATGTAAGATGGTTTTGCTGTATGTGTCATAGACCTTTACAGTGATGGAGAAGAATTGATTGTACTTTAGCAGAAAGAGTAAAAAGAATAAGAGTTAACCAAAATTGACTTGGCTGGAAATATGAGAGGATTACATTTTTTAACATCTTCAATTAAATATGGCCTTAAATTGAGCAGGATAGATATAAGGAACTCTTGGGATCGACTGCCAACTGCCAATGAGCTCTAGCTCAATTGGTGTTCTGTATTTATCTTCCATCCAGCTCAGGTCTGAGCCTCCCTGGTGACAAAAAACAATGTTGTCAACTATTTGGATTAGGGCTCAGTTGAGTTAAATTTCTAACATTTCAATAGCATCCGTGTCTATTTGGAAAAGACCATCTTTTGGTTTCCTTTAATCCAAGAACATGTTTGATGGGCGTGATGCATGGCCTGACTTGCATGCTTACTTGAGAATATCCAGGGTATTTCTAAGAGGTAAGAGGTAAGATGGCACCATTCCTTATGCGAAAAAGGAGCAAAGAAAATTCAATTAAAATTGTAATGCTTATGATTCAAAGGCTTCAAGTTTTTCTTGATTTTGATGACTGCACAAGTGCTTGAGGTAGCTTTTGATATGTGTATAGAGACCTGGTGTATGTGTTTTGATAACTGTTATATTTGTTCATTATCTCACTTTAATGTTGATCCACTCATATTTGCCCATTTTGTCACTAATTTTTGAAATATGAGCTGAATGCCATGAAATCTGTATCTAACTTTCAAATTTGATTCACTGTCTGTCATTTCCCTTGATATTTAAATTAACGTCTATGTTTGATGCTCTTTGCAGGAACTTGGCATAGATACGAACCTTTATGCTTTGGTGTTTGGAGAATCTGTCTTGAATGATGCTGTAAGTTTTTATTGCTATGGAATTGTAGTTTAAATTTTTTGCTTAAGCCTGTATTTACTGGATTCTGTGGCTCTCTTTTGCATGCTGTCCAACTGGTAGATGGCAATATCCTTGTACAGGTACTCAAAGCTTGTGCATTTGATTTCAGCAGATAAAATAGTCCATGAACTGCTTTAAATTAAGCAGTATTTTGCTATGCAGAACAATGTCCTCGTTAAAAAGTCATGCGCCTGGACAGAATTTCTTCATGGTGATCTTTAGGTTTCTTGAAACCTTTGTTGGCTCATTGTCTGCAGGTTGGTCTCATAAAATGCATTCATCACACTGCATCAGAAAAACATAATTTTTGTGATCACTTACATTTAAAATTTGAAATGCAAATATTAGCAGACTTTAAAAAAGTACCCACTTTAGAAAACTCTACAGGGTGCCTCTTATTTCAAACTCACAGTTTATCAACTTTCTAAGAAGATGCTTGCAGGTTCTTTATTGGGTCTTTCATTATGTGCATTATTTCTCTTATCAAAATACAGCCAATATCTGCATTATTGATATCACAATAACAACTTTCTTTCCTTGAAATGATTTTTCATCAGTTCTGGTTTTTCTGATTTTGATATTACCATGTCATCTGAACTTTTATGTTCACATCAGCATTACTAACAATGCCCTACATACTTCTTTACAGGTGTGGGAGTTGGATTTATTTCTGCATTGATATCCTTTTTGTTCCATCTTTGCGCACGCATGTCTTTGTGTTTGTGAAGCAAGTGCTTTTAATCTGTCAACTTTTGCATGCTCAAATGTATTGTCAAACCTTAATTCCTTGAACCTTTTCAAGTATGCTGGTTTGGATATTGACAAGTGAGTATTTCTTTATATATATTTATGTATGTTTTGTTTGATTTACTGAGTTACATAAAAATCCTGATTAAAATCGATGTCATTCTCTTTTCAGTCTGCAAAACTTGGAATGCTGTCTTTTTGTCCTTTTTCCATATTTTTCGTAAGCTTGATTCTTCTCTCTCTTTCATGTTCAGTATCATGTTTCCTTGTGCTAGATTTTGGTGCAATTTAATGTTAAACTTTCATTCTAGGTACATGCTTGCAGAAGGTCTTGGCCTCACTGGTATAGTGTCCATATTGTTCACTGGAATTGTAAGTGGACATTTAAATATATTTACCATACAACGACTTATGATTGTTGGAGCATAGACATGGAAATACATTTGTATATTTTTGCCTTTTAGGTCATGAAGCATTATACCTTCTCAAATTTGTCAGAAAATTCACAGCGATTTGTTTCTGCATTTTTCCACCTGATATCATCACTAGCTGAGACATTTGTGTAAGGAATTCTTGTTATCTTTCCCATATTGAGTGGTTGAATTACTTCTATTTTCCTCCTATATTGCACCTCGATTGACTTGTTTGCCTAATTTGCAGATTTATATACATGGGATTCGATATTGCGATGGAACAGCATAGTTGGTCCCATGTTGGATTTATTTTTTTCTCAATTGTATCCTTGTTTGATTCATCAAAAATCTATGTTGGAGCAACTCTTTTAAAGTAACAGTTTGTGTTGTGATTCCTTAACTTTATGACCATCTCAGATATTTATTGGAGTTGCAAGGTATGAATGCTGCATTTACTTTCACCTCAAATAAAGATGTTGATCATTCTACCTCTGTTATCTTACCAATCTGATGCCTTTTAGTTTCTTTTTTCTGGCATTAATGTTTACGAAACCCTGCTGTACATGCTATCCTGTCTCGTGGAACTGTAATTGGTTATGCAATTTTTTTTGTAGGGCAGCGAATGTCTTTTCTTGTGCATATTTAGTCAATTTGGTTCGACCTGCACCACGTCAAATACCTGTAAAACATCAGAAAGCGCTTTGGTACAGTGGTAGGAAGAGCAGTATTCTCTGATTCCATAAATCCTCTCTATTTTTAATTTTTGTTAGGTTTAATGAATCACTGGTGTGAGTAGGACTTCGAGGGGCCATGGCTTTTGCCCTTGCACTACAATCGGTTCATGATCTTCCAGAAGGACATGGCCAGACTATATTCACTGCAACCACTGCCATAGTTGTGTTGACGGTAGGCAAGCTCACTCTAATAAAATCCAAACTTCCTGTTTTTTTTTCCTTTCAATTCATTCTGATGAAAACTTGAGGACAAATTATAGCATACCATTCTATAGTGCACGAGTTCATCTTTCAGTTGGATACTAGAACTCAGATATGAGTTTAACTGTGTACTAGAAAGTACAAACTATTTAAACAGTAGCAAGGTGATTAGCTACCTTCTTTGGAAAGAAATAAACAATCAAGTCTTTTGTCATCAGTCGGGCTTCTTCCACTGGTTCCTTTTCATGCTTTGCACCCTTCCTTTTCTCTGCGAATGTGTTCTATACATTTTCTTCTTATGCCTTCTTACTTGATTTCTCTGGCGGGAGGTGACTGGGGTTTTTGTGAACAAGTTTTCTACATAATGGACCATAGCTAAAGTCACGCATGACATTATGATAGCCTTAATACTTATTAGGCAGTATCACCATCAATGCACGTGGGCTAAACTTGTAAAATTTTTAGGGTTTCATTGTAAGAGGAATAAGAGAATTATGTGGGTCTCTATTCTTAAAAATTGAGAGGTAAACAAAAGCAAGGGAATCATTTAGGGTTGTTCAAGTGTGTATAATGATACCTGTAACTTGTGAGATGTACCAAAGGGCTAATTTATATTTTATTTCAAGTCTCAAAGTTTAATGGAAGGCATTAATGATTTTTTTTTTTTATCTTTAAAGAAAAAGAAATCCCACTGCTAAAGAGATTCTGAAGTTTACAAAGACTGCATTCCAAGTTTCTATCTCTAATGTTGTGCTTGTAAAGGATCTGTTTAGGTAGAGTGAAGAACAATCCATAATCTATTATAGACTATAATTCAATAAAAAGAAAGGCTCCCATTCACTTGAAATTTAAATAAAGTCAACAATAATTTAACTGCTATATTTTAAACACCTATTTACAAAAAAAAGAAGCCGATAACTGAAAGTAAATCAACTATTTTCTTCCATGAACCTATATTCCATGTAAGACTCGGATATGGATTGTATGCTTGAAACTCATTCTTTTGGCTATTCTAAACAATCTTACAGGTGCTTTTAATTGGAGGATCGACAGGGACTGTGCTCGAAACTTTGCAAGTTGTTGGTGATGACCATGATGGCCCCTTAAGTGAAGTAAGTTCTGCCAAAGATATGTTACTGGTCTAAAAAAGGGGTTAAATGTTACCAATATTCTATTCTTTACTTTTCTTTTTTTGCCCCTTCAATTCTAGACCACAAATATATGTTATTTAATTTTTAACAGTTATATTCAATTTAAATACTGATTTTATCTTTTTTGAGACCCATTATTATCCATCATATTTCTACCTCCTACCAAACATCCTTAACACGTCAACCTTTTTTTACACTTTTAACAGTACACTCAAATTTTAACCTGTTAACATTTTCTCACAAAATTTTTCATCACATACCAAACACAACTTAAAGTGCATTGAGGGGGTGTGACATATATGCAAGAACAAAGGGCTAGTTTATAAGACGGAGAATCTAAAGATTCTGTTAGTATATTAGAGAGAAAATTGAATACAGATGTAAAGAGTTCTAATCCAACCTTCTGAAATAATAGGGAGCAGCTCCCCTTGAACTTTCCCTTAAAAAAGACCTCTTAGGCTCCCTCTACATATTTATCCAAAAAGTTAAGGTGCATGTGCAATCAAAATAGCTTCCCATGAGAAGTTAGGTTCATTAGCCTCGAACTCTTTTCTAGCAAGCAGCCGATAGCTTCTAAGTGTTGCAATGCATTTGGGCCTATTAATATTTGTGAGTCTAGATGTGGAATGCTCTTACACCACACTCTAAATCCTACAACAAGCTCAGTATAGCCTTGCCTCCAGTCATTACACAGCTTCTATGAACAGCTCAATTTGATGGGGTCCTAGAGTTGAGCCAGGACACTTTCCACCCTCATGTTGATTAGTGAATTGTAAATAATGTATGTCCATTTTCTGCTTTCAGAGTTTGGATGGAAATAATGGTTACGTTGCTCCCTCTTACAATGAGGATGCCACATCAGGGAACAGGCTGAAGATGAAACTTAAAGAGTTTCACAAGAGGTAAATCCTAGAATTTGACATCATCATATTTGGTTATTTGGCTTTCTTTGGAACTTCTTTTTTGAGCTCTTCTTTTTATCTTTCCCCCCCTGCAGCACTGCATCATTTACAGCATTAGACAGGAATTACCTCACCCCGTTCTTCACGAGTCAGAATGGAGATGATGAAGAAGAACATGGTAAGATTGATTATCACCCGAATGTTACTTGATCCAGGGTTCTCCCTTGAGCCTCATCGTATACGATCTTGTTCCTGTATTCTCATTTAATTTTATAGAATGGAGATTTTCACAAGTTTCTCGATTGCTTTTCTCGTGTTAGTGTGATTTATTAAAATTAGAAGGATCATGTCTTGATGAAGAATTGCTTGGCTTTTCATATGAATAACATTATTTATTTTTGCTACTTAAGTGAATATTTCAGATTTTCATTACATTGTAATGATACAAGTTTCACTGTTTTGAGGGTGCATGACAGATGACCCGATGCCCAGTTCCAGGGGAAGGGGTTTCCTTGGCCATAACTGACTTTCAGCAGTATTAGTTGAGGAACACATGATGCTATAAGCAATCAACTTTGTAGATAATTTACAGACGGCTGCATACCAGTGGCACTCAATTAGACGGGAGGGTGAACTGCAGTTATGCATCTTGCCACATTCACACCATACCTGTCTGCTTTGGTATAATAGGAAACATACGTGGAATTGTAGATGTCACAAGAATTATACTTTTTTTTTCTGCGGTTGAGTGTTGTATGGCATGGGCTTAGTTCTCTACTAATTGAACTGTATTTGACACTGGGCATACTTGATTCAATCGCATTCAGTATTCTCACAGATATATTATAGCAGTCACCAAATAAATAAAAATAACTTGAAAGGAGGATTGTGTTGCATGAAAAAACTCTTGGGATTTGTTATAATTACGATCCGTTGACTGTGTTTGATTTAATAATGTCTTGTTCTAAAAGGTAATTTTTATTCTTGTCCATTTAAATATGAAATGAATGAAAATGGATTGTGTTTGATCTGGCAGTGGATGTCATTGTGGTGGAAAAACGTTTTAAAAAAAATTAAATTTTTTAATTTTAAATTAATATGATTTTAATATTTTTAATGTGTTAATATTAAAAATAATTTTAAAAAAATAAAAAATATATATTATTTTAATATATTTTAAAATAAAAATATTTTAAAAATTAATTGTTATCACACTCTTAAATATTATTTTAATAGTGATTTATTCTAAACGCAATCCCACTCATGAGAATTAAAACTATAGGCACGAAGCTTCAATTAACTGATTTCTTCTTTTAGTTCATGGTTTATTTCTTCTTTTTAGTTAATGGTTTAAACACAATGAATGAAGACTAATTAGAATTTTTGTGTTTTAAAAATATTTTAAAAAAAATTAAAAATTTTTATTTTATTTATTTATTTTAAATTAATATTTTTTTAATGTTTTAAGATTTGATGTTTTAATGTTAAAATTAATTTTTTAAAAATTAAAAAAATATTATTTTAATATATTTTTAAATAAAAAATAATTTAAAAAATAATCATTATCATATTCTAAGAAACTATGCTAGCATTTCCTGTGTAATTTAATGATGATTTGAATAGTAGTTATTAATTGATGGGTAATTATTAGAGTTCCCAATAATAATAATTAAAGGAAAGAAGGTCCCAATTAACAATAATTAAAGAAAGGAAAGGAAACAAACCAGAGTAAATGAACCGATCATGGGTGAAAAACAAATGAAATACTGCTTTTTTGAAAATAATAGTACCGTTAGCAACGGCTAGTTTTATTTCTCATAACGCGGAGCTGCCCTAAACACAGGCTAGAGGAGACACTGGACAGATCTGACCTCTCTCTCTCTCTCTCTCTCACACACACACACAACCTCAGATACGAATTACAGAAATCAATTGACGGCACAGATCGCAACTGCAAGAGCAGATGGATGAAGAATCGATTACGATGATGCAAGAGAAGACAGCCATAGTCCCCACTCCCCCCAATCCTCCTCCTCGGAGGCCCAGGGTGAGGGAGGTCAGTTCCAGGTTCATGTCTCCAATTGCTTCCTCCTCCTCGCTCTCACCTCTTCCTTCCAATAAGCAGCGCTCCAACTCCGTGCAGAGGCAGCGCCGCAACCAGGAAGCGGACGCCGACTGCAGCCCGCAGCGGAAACATCATCATCAGCGTGCTGTAATCAAGCTTTTTAAGGAGAACGAACCAAGATCCCAAAGTCACAGACCCGATACCCCCACAATCAGCATCATCAACACGTCCTCTTCTTCTAAATTACGAATGATGCAGCAACGCTCCACCTCCAACATCAACATCTCATCGGCTGCTGCAAAGTTGTTACAATCCACTGGGATCTCCAATTCCTCCGATTCTTCTTCCTCTTCTTCATCGGATCATGACAACATTAATCCTAATACTAAGAATAACAACAATGATGTCAGAAGCTCTCTTCCTGATCTCCTCCGTGATACTGATGCTAGATTTCTAGCTGAGAGAAATCTCAACCGGCTTAATAGTAATAACCCTTGTGCTTCCCCATGCTCCCGTTCTCTCAATTTGCAGCGATCTATAAGTAGCTGCGACCCCTCCTTGTTCCATTCACTCAAATCTACAAAACTGCCTCCAGTGGCTCCTTGCTCCAAGATCCCAAATGATGCTTCTAGAAAGACAAGGAAAGTTTCTAGTCACCAAGAAGATGTGCAATCTCTCAAGCTGCTTCACAACCACTACCTGCAGTGGAGATATGTCAACGCAAAAGCACAGGCCTCTGCTCAAGCTCAGAGAAGAGAAACTGAGGTACTATCTCTCTCATTATTTGTTTTTTTTTCAATGAATTTTCATTAATTCCTATCTCAAAATTGATCAGTCCTCTATTTTCTTGTAGAGAAACCTGTATTCCCTTGGTGTCAAGATAACAGAATTATACGACTCAGTGAAAAGAAAACGTGCAGAGCTTGGCCTTCTGCAGAGATTAAAAATTCTATGGACCATCGTTGAAGCTCAGGTAAGGAGCTGACATTATTTTTCTTGTTCTTTTTCCCCATCATTTATTTGGATGCATTTAACATGTAGGCATCTCTATCGTGACCAAACAATATACAGTTACATGTAATAATTACAGAATTTAACTTGCAACGATAGTGCTATTTATTGGCTATAGTTTGCATGTTCTAATGAATTCTCAATTCTATAGATGCCGTATCTGGATGAATGGGCTGCTTTTGAAATGGATTATTCGGTATCCCTGTCAGAAGCAATTCAAGCTTTGTTGAATGCCTCACTTCAAGTTCCTATCAGTGGAAATGTTAGAGTACGTTTTACTCTTTTCCTTTTGCCACTTTCTGGGTTAACAGATCAATAGTCTATCATTCTCATGTGTTATAGTCTGACAATGTTATGGATGTTTATTGCAGGTTGATATTAGAGAGGTAGGGGAGGCACTGAGCTCTGCAACAAAATTAATGGACACGGTAGCTCTTAACATTGAAAGCCTTATGCCAAAGGTGAGGTGCTTTCTCTTATAATCAATGAAGGTGCTTTCTCTTATGTTTGAGAGTGATAAAACATAAGAGCTTAAAGGAGGTTATTTGGATTTATTCTAGAAGTCCCATTTAAAGGAGGTTGGTTATTTGAGATCAGCCTAATTGTGTCCTACGTAGGAAAACATGTGGCATAGCAACAGAAACAGAACTTCCTACGCTCTTGAGTCATACATGCCCCCTATAAAATCCAAACAGCTTGTTGATTAGACTCAAAAGGTAAGAATGCTGGATAGTTGTTCTAAGTCAAGTAGCTGCTTCCCTCCTTTTGTTCATACAGAACTTCCTACGCTCTTGAGGCATACATGCCCCCATCTATACCAATACATGCCACCACCTCTGTCTACTATGCTAAATTAGGGTCTCCCTAAACCAGAATAAATTTGCCACCATTTCTTGTCCTCCAACCCATCATCATTCTGTGGGACATTTCCTGATGCAGGCTGAAGAAACAGAACATTTGATCTCAGAACTAGCTAGGGTGACTGGAGGAGAAAGAGCTCTTATTGAAGAATGTGGGGATCTGTTGTCAATGACATATAATTCACAGGTCTGCTACATCCCAATTCTGTTTATAATTAATTACACTATTGACATCTTATTGTATTCTGCTCCTCTATGAAGAGTTAGTCTCCAAAATTGTCATTCTTGTGTTTTTTGTTCAACGCCGCCTACCTAGCTTAAATAATGTTTCGTTTGTCCTTTTTGTTTTACCGCTAAATAAAGAGCTAATAATGGTAATTGATAAAAAGATGGGCCTGATTTTCAGGTAGAGGAATGCAGCTTACGAGGGCAGCTAATTCAGTTCTATCGGAGCCGTCACAATCAACACCAGGAAGAGCAGCAATAACTTTGCAATTGCTTCAAAGTTTCCTTGACGCCGCATGGATTATATAACGGCCATTGCAACCTTTGCATTTACAATGTGCATAGAAAGAGTAGCAGTCCTTCCTCTCTTTTTTTTTTTTTAATGTACGTGCCCCTAGAGTCGGTGCTATTAAATTGCAAGTTTGTGACATCTTATGACATGTATTATGTAGTCACTGCACAGTTAGTTGAACCACACGGAACATGACAACAGATGAACCATCTGGGACAATTCGGACATGCATGCATAGCAAACTGATCGTAATATACTTGCTCATTATATGGTCCATACCACTGTTTCTTCCAGTACTCTACATCCCTGCAATCAGTTAGTTCCACGCTTCCAGTTTTAAGGGTAAAATACAAGAAATAAACACGAAATAATAATCCACCCTGAAACTTCTAACAAATACCCGTTTAACAGGTCAAGAGTAATTTACATGTGTCCCTCTCTCAGCCAAAAATCCAAAAAGAAGAAAAAATTATTGCTCTCCTCAAGCGTGGCTTTAAGTGGAACAGCAACCTTTGCTTGTGTTCCCCGAGGCATCAGCAACATTGATAGTGGTTCCTTGACCAGGAACTGTGGAATTGGCAGCTGCTTCCTGGGCTGCCAGTGCTTTCTTGCTAATGATATGGTAGATCTCTGTCAATATGGTTTGGAACGCCTTCTCAATATTGGTGGCTTCTAGCGCTGATGTCTCAAGAAATGAGAGACCTTCCTTCTCAGCCAGGGCATGACCATCCTCCTCTTGAACAGCCCTGAGATGTTTCAAGTCAGACTTGTTTCCCGCCATCATGATGACAATGTTAGAGTCTGCATGGTCTCTTAATTCACGAAGCCACCTCTGGACATTGTCGAAAGTTTGCCTCTTGGTTATGTCATAAACAAGAAGAGCACCAACAGCTCCTCTATAATAGGCACTAGTGATAGCTCGATACCGCTCCTGACCAGCTGTATCCCAAATCTGTGCCTTTACTGTCTTCCCATCCACCTGCACCATAACAATAACAATAACAATAACAATAATAATCAGCTAGCGGTTAGATTTCACCCATATAGGCAGCAAAATCACGCTGCATCAGCAGGAAAACCAGAGGCATTAAACATCAGTTAGTAATTTGCCCTGGTAGCAAACATCCAGACAGCAGATTTAGAACCATCCATCGATAACCCAGACCTTAAATCAAACAAAGAGGTCTAGATGCAAAGTGTAAACAGCAGAGATATTAAATGGATATTCTACAGAAGACCAGGCATGGCAAGCGGACTACAAAAAGGGAGTTATGCATTGTAATGGTTGTCAAAGGTATGGTGAGTAAATAGTGTTGTACAAGGTGAAGATTCTATTTATATGACCGAAACTATAAGAGCAATCAAACAAGGGCAAGAGTCACACACTAAGAAACAAATGGGGAGGGATTGTGATCATAGTTAAAAAAATTTGGAATTGGACTAGCTAAGGCAGATAAATAAGCTAAGATACATAAAATCAAACTAACAAGTGGATAATAGAAGACCAATGAAATACCAAAAAAATAAACTTGTTCTTTATAAAATTACATATTCTATTTATGATAAGAATGATGATGACAATAAAGAGAGAAAAGGGAAATACTTGGAGAGTTCTGGTGGCAAACTCAACACCTATGGTGGATTTGGATTCCAAGCAGAATTCATTTCTAGTAAACCTGGAAAGAATATTGGATTTGCCAACACCAGAGTCCCCGATCAGCACGATCTTAAACAGATAGTCATACTCATGATCCACTCTATGACCCATTTTTTTCCTCTTCTTTTTTTTTATAATAATAGTAGTAATACACTCTCCTCAGATCTCTCTAGCCTGCCAGATCCAACAACCAAATCCACTTCTTCAGTCGTACATCATATAATCCGTCAGTCAATGAATCATAGAGAACAAAACAAAACAAAACAAAAACAATCAAATCTATCTATCTATCCAGAAAGAAAGATAAGGGGAAAAAAACTCACCCTCTGAATGAGGAGGCCAACCGATTGAGAAGAGAAATCGATTTGTTTCTTAAATTTAAATCTCCCTTTTATTATGTATGTATGTATGTATGTATGTATGTATGTGGAGCATGTAATTGCAGCAACCCTTCTTGTTGTATGTTTTCAACGGGATTTTCTGTAAGAGATTATAAAACATATATGTTAGAAAAGGAAGAGGAATAAGAATTGGGAGAGAGCAGAAACAGCAAGGATGAAGAGGAGAGGAAAGGGGAGGAGAGAAGGGTTTGAAACGGCCCAATAAATACTTCAATGTTCTTTTTATTTTATTTTATTGGGAGACAAATTTATTTAGTTTTATGTTTGTAGTAGTGAAACTAAGATAAAATGTAAATGCTCTGCTCTGCTCTCTTTCTGTCTGTCTGTCTGTCTGTCTGTCTAGAACGTGTAAGCGACGTGCCGTTTAGGACAAAAGAAAAGAACAAGTCAAATAATAATAATGGTGTGAGGTTGGGGAATCTGATGGTGGCAGCAGTAATGGGATGGCATGGCATTGCGGCCTGGCTGGCTGACACTGGCAGTGGATGTTTAGTGATTCCCACGCCTTCTTTATTTGGATTTGGTGGAGGAGGGAGAATCATTATTCATGTATGTATGTATTGCTGGGTTGATCATCAAATCCAATGATTGATACAATAAGGTTGTTTGTTTTTTTTTATATTTACTTTTAAAAAAAATCACTTTGTAAATTTTTTTATATTTATTTATTATTAAAAAAGTTGTTCAACAAAAAATACTTTCCAGTCAAAAAAATTTTGATTTGATTTTCAAGAAAATATTTTCCTTGAAAATTTAGGCGGAAAACACTTTTTGAAAATTTAGAAATATCATATTATTTGCTAATTATATCAAATTTGGTCCTCAAACTTTTAACTACTATATATATATATTGTTTTTTAAATATTTATTTTTCAATTTCATCTCTTAAAATTTAATTTTTATATTAATTCTAGTCCTTATTTTTATAATTGTTATTTACTTTTCCCTTATTATATTTTTATTCAAATTTTTATCTATCAAATTTGATCCTCATTCTTTTGATTGTTACTTATTTTATTTGAAATAATTTATAAAATGTTAATTATTATTATTTTAATTTCTTTATCTTTTGTTTTTTAATTTTTTAAATTTAATCTCTATTTATTATTATTATTATTATTTTATTTAAGATACTTTATAAAATTATATTTTTTTTCAATTTTATTCTCATTCAACTTTTTAATTTGTAAGATTTGTTAAACTTGAGAAAATAAAACATTAATAAGTTATTTTTCAGCTCATTTTCTATAATATAACCAAACACTGTAAAGTATTTTTCAACTTATTTTTCATTACACTATTAAATATTAAAAAATAATTTATTTTTCTAAAATTCACTTAAAACAAATTATTTTTTACCAAACAAACAGTTCTAATCTTCAAATTTTTTTTTTCGTTGAAGTTTCTTTCTTGATATTTGTGCTGAGATATATTATAATAGTCTACAACTCTCAAATTAATAATTTTAGTCCATGAACTCTTGATATTGGACCTGGGCTTTTATTTCACCTTCATAAAGACAGATTTGGGCTTCGTACGGCCGCCACCCGAGTTGTTTTCCGCTGCTTGGGTTTTTTTTTTTATGTATAAAGAAGAAGAACCCGTTTGCCAACGAGGTTGCGTCTGCGTTTTGTTTAAAACGCAGATGCAACCCGTTTGGTAACAAAAAGAAAGCATTTTACTGTGTATGGGCCCCACGATTTTTCGCGTCCGAGACGCAGGA
>Ga0325405_1000772_pt1 | contig 31321 bp, 13 predicted proteins | sample PopdelMetagenome_21_FD_205663 | JGI IMG/M metagenome (GOLD analysis project Ga0325405, IMG submission 205663) | Populus deltoides microbial communities from Bellville, Georgia, United States - Xylem-Control-R2 | ecosystem: Host-associated > Plants > Phyllosphere > Stem > Wood/Secondary xylem... | reverse complement strand
TGAAAGAAAGAAACATAAATAAATAAGATAAGAACATAAATGAGAAAGAAGTTAACTAAGTAAAGAAAAGGAAATGAAAGGCATAAACAAGAGATTAATATAAACAAAACTTAAGTGTTACAAAAGAGAGAGCAAGAGCATGATCTTGATCTAAACACCAAGATGCCTAAATACATGGCAAATGCCTCCTTTTATAGGCCAAAATTTGGAACTATTGATTTGTTGACTAATTGATGAGTGGGTGGCCACATCTTGACTTGGTGACAATCCTTATCTTCTTGTCTGCCAAAAACGTCATTGATGACGTCATAATTTGAACAAACTTAAATCATGAAAGTTCTAGAGAATTGTCTCATCTATCCAGGGTAAAAATTTGAGATCATTTGGACTTCTAGAACTCGAGATATGGGCTGAACACTAAACAGTGTCTGGGCTGCAGGACAGATTCGGACTTCTTTATTGTTGCTGCAATTTGGACTTGAAAACGGCCTTTTTAAATCTTGGGCTTCACATGAAAGTTGTAGGCCTATGTCTTATCTTTCCATCCATATAAAATGGACCTAAATCCAAGATCTACAGCTCCAGATATGACCCAATTACCGAACAGTGTTCCAGTTTGGACTGCACCAGCATCTCTTTTCTAAGTTTGGCCATCTCTTTGTCCTTTCAATTTCAGTACTTCAACTCATCAATCAATTCTTTCATTTATGTGATAGGCCTGCATTTAAGATGAACATTTACCATAAATTAAAGGTATCTTATATTATTAGATATGTTATTATAAAACATGCTTTAGTTAAGGAGTTATTGATACTTCAAGTGCAAAATGATGATATAAAACCTTGATAAAAATGCACTTTTAAGTACTAATCATAAAATCTTAGTTTGGTTCTTTCATTTATTTGAAACCCTTCTCAGCATGTTTTTACCAAGTTACTAGTCTTTTTTTTTTGTTTTCATTTTTTTAAAAGAAAATGATAATTTTTTGGGAAACTCAAAATTGGGTTATGATAGTGATGATCAATCATGAGAGTTAGAAGACGTGATCAACTAGGAAAAGTCAATCAATCACTTAGATAAGAGTTTGTACGATTGACCAGAATATCAAGTGCTCCTCTTAATAAGAATGTAGTATATTACACTAGCAAAATTACAAATTATTTAGGAAATATATGATTACCATGTAGGAGATGTGTTTATAGGAATATAAATTATATTATGATTCATGTTGTGAGCTTCTAATATACTATGAATAGTTTATATAGGATTGAGAATTATAGTTCATGTAGGATTTCATTTTTGTAACAACGTAAAAAGTCATTCATTTACTATAAATGATGGTAAGCTTTATATACACAATTTCTTTATGCAATTTAAAGCTATATTGCAATTTATTTATTTTCCTTCATTGCTTTTTTTTAATAAGCATTTTATTTCCTTCTTACTTTATTTACTTTCTTATTAAATATAGTCATTGAACATAATTGGATAAATGGATCTTGTTGCGAAATGATGCAAATCTCGTGACCATATATGGTCACGCAACCTACAACAAAGATGATAACTTCCCCAAGAAAGTAATCAAGTTTGGTTGAACCTTGATCCAGAGTTAACCGGTAACTAAAAACCAGAGGTCTTGGTTTGGTTTGCACTTCAAAATTGAATTTCATTAATGTTTAAAGGCTGCCCCTAATTTTACAACAAAACAAAACATAATATAGTCCTAAAATAATAGCCCTAATGGTCCCGTATTGAAGTGCAAACCAATGAGCTTCAACTAAAACTAAGCCAAGTACAAGCTTAAACATTGATTTTTGACCAAAACAACTCAATAGAAATAAAAGCTCAAAAATTAAAATATAATTCAATAAATAAACTTTAAAAATATCCAGATTAATACAAGTTATCAAAACAACTCTAAAATCATCTCTTTTCATTGGATCCCTAATAACCAAATCTGAAACTTGTAAATGAAAGAGTGTCCCTTTGTGTTGTCCATTAATCCTCTTTCTTTGTTTGAAATATATTATCTTGAGTGCTAAACTTTCTTCCATTGTTTAGTAAAAAATAGGAAGAAAAGTGGCAGAAATATCTTCTTTAAACAGCCTCCCATAATCTCTCTTTTGAATAAGAAAACCCTTTGAAATAAGAAAAAATGAAAAAACAACAAAAGAATCTCAAGCCTCCTTGCCACCACATATATCTATAATGGATATGGAATCCCTGCAAACTATGAATATTAGTTGCTCCCATAAATGTCTCATCGTTTGACTTGGAATCCTTATAGAATAGGTAAGCTAATAGCCACCACACATGCTTCCAAAAGCATTAAAAAATCCTTGTATTGATTGAAATCCATAATACATAAAGAAACAATATTTCTCTAACTTTCACACATTCTTGATAGATTTTAATTCTGACTTCAAAAATATCCTTCTTTCTTGTCTGAATAAATTAGTAGCCTACCATATATCGCAAAAAAGATATGAATGTATAATTTTCAACTCAATTAGAATCTTAGCTAAATTCTTTATGTAACTCTAGATATAATCTGAACAGTAGATGAAAGTTCAAATAGACAAATTTAACATGATTCATTCAATAACTTTGACCCTATAAAATAATCTCTTACCATACTATGATTTACTTAAAATTTTAAGCCAATGTATAACATCATATCTAAAAACTCCTATAAAAATTTCAGCTCATTCTAACAATCAAATTGAAATTTATGCTCAATAAAATAAAACTTGACAATATAAAATTTTACACCAAAATATAAATGTAACCTTGCTTAGATTATATTACGAGATTAAACATTTTAATCTACATCTGTCTTTTAACTTTTTCAGATATATATTTAGTTATTATTAATAACTTTATTTATTTATTTATTGACATATGATTCTCGAAGTATTTAATTAGATGTACATATAAACTTTTTGATTTACACTTGATATTTTTTTTATGTAAAAAAACATGTTAAAAAAACCTACATGTTAAAAAAAAATTTGTTGAAAAAACAATATTCAGCATGGCGTATGCGGGTCAAATAAGTAGTTCTACCCTAAAACTCTATCTAGTATAGAGAACCAAAATCATAGAGGCCCACTTTCCATAAGGTAAATATACATACGAACAATTTGTGACAGTCAACCCATAAAAATACAAGATATAAAGGTCAATATTACACCACTGCAAGCACAGGAAATAGGACGCAACCCAAAAAAACCCCCACCCTTCTCAACAATGCGCGCTGCAGTCAGGATAAACTTTGAAGCCCAATACCAGCATATTTTCTAAGACATTTGCAGTACAATACAGAGGGTGGTCCGAGAAATTACCAATTAAGTGAACTGTCGTCTTATATATGTATCTTCGTGTACAAAAACGGGGTCTTGAGTGTGTGGTGCAAACTGGGCCTGCCCCATGGCTATGCCACTTTGATTAGAGAGAGGAGGATTTGGCCATGGATCATTACTGTCCTTAGCAGAATTTAATGTGAGATAACAAAGAATCCCAAGGGCCACGCTTGCAAAGGCCAAGACAGCACCACCTGCAAAGACCCCAGGTTTTACAACATAGCAATAGTAATTGCCAAAGTACATTGTCTCTTCACCATGCTGATTGTTGAGGGCAGCACCAGTCAACAAAAGAAGAAATGCTATTACAAATGTGAACCTGCATGTATTGTCAAATCGATCATTATAAACGGAACATAGTTTCAAATAAAGCTGATGTATAAATATAACATACAGTAGGTTTATGTAAGTTTGTGTTTGCACAAGCATGCATGGATATGCATGTTGACCCATGGTTATTTCCCAATTAAACAAAAGATTTCCATTTTCAAGTGTTCCCTTTTGCTAAGAGCTTAATTCTCATGTTTCTCTTTTTTCATCTAGCCCGACACTTTTTTTTTAATTCATATCAAAGTTACACATGCTATGCGGGTGTGTTTATGTATGAGCATGCCCACTCATCTGCATGCTTGGAGGATCTCAAGCGTTTGCGAGTCCCCTTGAAGCCTAATGCATTGCATGGGTTAAAAGATAAGATCATGGATTTAATTGTGGTGTTTACTTTTTATTCACAGAGAACTGGATTGAATTTGGTTGAAGGGAATTATATATTGCATATACATGTTAGTTATAATTTACAATTGGTGCTTTAAAGCATTGTTTGGCATTGTTCTGTCTTTAAAGCACAACTGTTTTTACCTACTTTTCATCTAAAATCAGTGTTTGATTTAGGCCATTTTAGTTTTGAAATCAAAGCATGTGATATTTTAAAAGGAAACTGCTTTATTCTTTAATCAAATAGGGTACCATTATGTTCTTAAGAAAAAAATATAATTTGTCAAGAGCTCTGCAGCAAATGGGAACCCTACTTGTATTATTATAATTTCAACTTGCAACACAACACAGTACAGAGAAAAATAGCCAAAGCACAACACAACAATTCCAAGCTGCTCTTAGTAAAATTGAATTAATTTAATTGAGATAAATATCCTAAATATACTTGTCTTTTTTATCATTGCATTCGATTTTACAAGGGACTAAAAGGTAAATTTATAGGTATATAAACACGCAGTCAAATGTAGAGGTCGGTCTCACCACTCCCACAGCTAATTTATAAAAATTGACCTAATAGAAATCTCTACATCAAGCATATTCAATTCATTTCAACAAGAAAAATCACCTTCCAGACATGAGAAATGTCAATAGTGATGAATTGAATAGAATACTACACAATTCTTAGCTTTCCAAACAAACTATAAGTTGATTAACAGGTGATATAGTAATTGGTTTGGTTTCCTAGATTCAAGCATGAGGACTTTAAGAAAATGAGAATTTGAAGGTCTTCAGTTCAAGCAGTCCTCTATCAGGATCATTTTAGGCCATTCAAAGAAGTCATCAAGATTGGTAGCATAGAAAATTTTCAATTCAAAACTTATTGCAGCATTGTAACATAAAACAATAGGATAATTACATGCTTTACATGATTTGAGGTATATTAGCAGTAAATTTTCTGGAAAGAAGTTTGAAATTCAATAAATATCATACATCATTTTATGTTGATAATTTCATTATACAGAAAAGGATCCGCTAACACAAGTATTTTGTACACAAGTACCCAAATCACTCTAACTATTAGTGTATTGCTAATGATTACTAAATCATCCTTTGAATTTAATATCTTAATGTATCACGAACATCAAATTCCAGTTCAATTAGACCTTAATTAAGCATTTCAACCATGATCTACATCAATAAAATATAAAAGGACAGAAGGGTTAAAAAGAAATTAAATTATAGCAAAACCACATCTCTCTGACATATAGTACAGTGTTACTATTACTAAATCATCCTTCGAATATAAAATCCTAATGTAACATGACAATCAAAGACTAGGTCAATTTGGTCTCAATAAGTATTCCATGACATGATCTACATCAATACAATATTAACACAAAGATAGATTAAAAATAAGAAACAAATTAAATTATAGCAAAAGTTATGATCATGTGTAAGGGTATATAAAACAGGGTTTTTTCCAATCATTATGAATAGTCTTCAAGTCATGTTGTTTATCAATTCAAGAAGATACGACAGTGCATTTAGGTCTTAGAAATTTCAAGTAAACATGCTCTACAAAGATAGTGAAGTATGTTTAAAAAAAAAAGAATGTCAAAAAAATATGATTATTAGAAGTGGCCAATGCCACTAAGCATTAAATCAAAAGTACATTTTTGTTGATGCATTCGCAGGAACTCAGGTGATGATAATGATCTAACATTTAGATGACACATTCTAGTTCATTGGTATTACATCTAAAGCATCAAAATAGGATAAGCTGCTAGAGGGGGGCTACACACGTTGGTGAAGAGCTAAAGATGTTGACAAAGGAAGGAAGAATCGACTGTTAACCTCAAGAATGGAATAAGTAAAGCTGAATTAGAGTTTTAAACACAAATTGCCATTGAGAATTACCAGGAAATAACAAAGCAGACAAAAGCTGTTGTCCAATTTGAGTTTGAACTGTGCTGGCTTCTTCTGCAACAAACACACCCAGTTGCAACATTAATAATTACTTGAGCAATAGTAAGAGCCACAGCTGCAGTCAAACCAAGACCCAGTGCTGGACTCCGAGGATAGGTACATTGTGTTGCAGATGTGAACTGAACCTCAGAACCCTGCAGGAATAGAAAATGAATACATTAGAAACCATTTTACAATTGAGGTTGTATAATTCCAACAATTCCTCGGAGTATAGAAGTAAAGATTCATGTTGCGGCAAACATAAAAAGAATATGAAAATAAAAAAAATATATATAGCAAAAGATAATAAAATTGGCACTCTAGAGCAGTAATTTCTGCAAAACTGAATGACAGACATAGGTATCGTTGTTTCTGGTTATGTCGAGATGGCAGAATAAACTGAAAAATCTAATTTTTTTTTCACAAATTCACAATTCAACATTACCAACCAAAATTAGCATAAGCTCCACATAATAATAAAAGAGATATTGTATATAAACATGACATTGGAGGTGAGGGAATTCACTACAATGAAACCCCACAAGACTGGGATACAAAAGGAATCATGTAGGTCCATCCTTGTTTATATCTAGCCTGGGGGGGGGGGGGGGGTGAGGAATAGCATTATCCAGGAAAACTGTCTCAGTGAAGTAAGATTTCTCCCCTTTCACGATGCCAGTGTTTATTGTTATCAGCAAAAAGTTCCTCTTCCTCAAATCATGGTTGTCATGTTATCATACTTAATGGTATAATCTACAACTACAGAATGTGATATCTAAAAAAATACCAACCACAAGCCACCACACAAGTTAAAAAAAAAATTACATCAGTCAAAGTGGTAGTACGTCCAGTATTCACAGTCAATACAGAAAGTATACAAAATCAAACAGTTCATGTTTCCTTCTTTCATAATAGCTAATCATTCAGCTGATTGAGCTGGAGATGAGCAAATGCCATTGCTGCTGGAACATGCATAAGATGAAACAGATTCTGACTTGTAATGAAGTTGTTAAGACCCGTGAATTATTTAATATTTCACACCGCTCTAACAAAACTCAAAAGGAAGAGGGCACAGCTTCAAAGGCTTAAGTTTTGAGATTAGTTGAAAAAAATATATATTCTAGAACATTAAAGAAAAGGTAATGAAACTAACACAACAAATCATCTTGAGTTCTGAATAGAAACTAAATAGTTTGATAATTAAGAACTGGCTTGTCCTCTGATAAACAGGGCTGTTCCTCTCTGATGTGTTAGTAGCAGAGACATTGTATGAAGAGGAAAACATTTGGTGGCCGGAAGAGATTATTCATCAGCTACTGAGTTAGTCAAATATGTGAATTGATAGTGTAAAACATAGACCCTAGGCAATAAGCACGTTTCCTTGTCTTTTACATAAACCCTTACCCCTGAGGATGAAGCACCTAGAGGAAAAAACCAACAAGGCAATGTAGTAGGGTGACAGTTGTTTTCTGTTAATAAACAAAAATGTTGTGCCCTTCTCGTAGCTGATTTTGACTCAAAACTGTAGTAAAAAGCACCCTATACTTATGAGAACAGACAAAGATTGTTACCATAATCTCAAAAATCGATCTTGTTCTCAAGACAAGAGGTGTGAAGACAAATTGGTTTTCAGAAGAAAATGTTGTGAGCCTTTGTCTTGTGTTCACAAACATGGTTTCGGTTTTGAGAAAAGAATAGGGAGAAAAAATAAGGTTGAATGCTCCAAAAGGACTTGACTAGCTAGCAACTTCAGGATTGACACACAAATGGTCAATACAAAATAACCGGTGATTCTATAAAACCAAGCGAATAGATACAAAAACCAATCACGGTGATTAAAAATCAATATACACACTGTCAATTGTATGTATAAATAGACTTAAACAACACTATCCCAGCAGGAGTCATAATATTAGAAAGTAAACCTGCAAAGAGCAAGATGAACAGTTGAAATGAGAAAAAAAACATTTTACCTTAATCCTTGTTGCTTCTGCACCAAAACCTGTAGCAACTGATAATAGCCCCAACAGACCCACAACACTGCATAACACCAGGACCTTTCTTTCCATCTCTCTCTCTCCCCCTCTCTCTCTCCCCCCTCCTAAAGATAAAGGTGCCTGTGTCCCTTTGTCTGAGGAGGAAGCGTAAAGTTGGTGGAGTACTGTGAAGTGTGAAGTGCGTATTGGGCGTCTTTTGTGAACGAACCGTGTTGTCGAAGTACCGGGGGGTTGTGTGTGTGTGTGTGTGTGTGTGTGTGTGTGTGTGTGTTGATGTGTGTAATAGAATACATTAACACAATCTTTTGCTCATAAACAGGTGAACAATATTTAATTAAATAATAATTATTAATTTATATCGATAATGATTAAATAATTATTTTTTATAATTTCTATTTATTCATTCTTATGTATAAATAGAAATCTATTACATCTATATATGTTTTTTTCCTTTTTTTATTTATTTTGTTTTATCATTTTTTAGGTACGGGGAGGAGAGATGCATTCAACATTAAAGGTAATATCATCACTTTTTTTCTTCTTTTTTCTTCTTACCTTTTTATTATTTTGTTATTATTTTTTATATAATCTAAAATAAAATATAAACACAAACAGTAAAACATAAAGTATTTTGCATCATTTAAAGTAAAAAAATTCCTCATTAATTATAGAAAAACTATAAAACAAAAAATTTGATCTCATCGTTGTGACAACTATAAATGCATGAAATTATAATAATTTATATACAAAAATTACATTTTAAATGAATTGAACAACATATTATATAATATATATAATTCAATCAATAGTACAAAGTCATTATAAAAAATCGAAAGTGCAAGATTGAAGATGTTGATATTAAAAAGCTAATAGTTGGTAAATTTTTGAATTTCAAGATGATCAATTCAAGAACTATGATGAATCAAGTTTAATACTTTAAGCTAACCTTGCATGATATTCCTAAAAGAATTGTTCTTAGTGAATCCTTTTAGGTGATTGCAATTATTAAAAAATTATCATCATTTTAGAAAGATTTCAAAAACTATATGAAGCATAAATATAAAAAAATAAGAGTTCAAGACTTTATTTTAAGGTTGAGAAAAGAAAAGGGAAATAAATTGTCTAAAAGAAGAGCCAACTCATTCAATATATCCCCCAAAGCTAACATTATTAAGTAAATGATCAAGACCTATAATAAATACTAAAAGAAAAGGCTTACTATGAAAGGGAAGGAAATTGCCAATAAGTTTAATGAAAAATGCTTCATATGCAATGAAATTGCACACCAAGCCAAGAATTATAGAAATAGAGCTCAACAAAAAAAAACCTAAAAAAAAAGGATTGCTCAAATCAAAATCACCAAGGTCGATTACCTTATAAATGAAGTTTTGGAAATAAATTTATCTATTATTGTTTTTAAAGTCAACTTGATCAATCCTGAGTGGTGATAGATCGATATAATAAGACATATATATTTCAAGAAGATAATGTTTTTCACTTACAAAGAAATGGATAGTGAATACTTATACATGAAGAATTCATCAACCCCCAAGGTACTTGGCATTGAAAAAGTCACACTAAAGATGACTTTCAAAAAGCTTCTCCCCCTCAACAATTATGTTCTTTACGTTATTGACATTAGAGAGAACTTAGTGTCTGACTTATTATTGATTAAAAATAGTCTTAAGATGATTTTTGATAATGACAATTTTATACTCACTAAAAGTGGATGTATGTAGGAAATGAATATCTTTGTGATAGCCTCTTCAAAATTAATGCAATGCCATTATAACAAAGGATGAGATAAATAAAAATAATTTTTGTTCTTCTTACTTGAGTCTTATGATATGTGGCATGGAGATTAGGACATGTGAATTATAATTCTATACAAAGGTTAATTAATCTTGAATTATTAAGCATGTTTTTTTTTTAAATCACGAGTATGAGATTTGTGTAGAATTAAAGCTCATAAAAACTTTTTTTCAAACAATTTAAAAAATTAGTGAACCTCTAAATTTAATTCTCTCGGATATTAGTGATTTAAAAATTATATAAACTAAAAGATGAAAAAAAGTATTACATTACTTCTATAAATAATTGCATAAAACATTATTATACCTATTTACTTAGAAGCAAATATAAAAATTATGGAACATTTCAACATTACAATAATAAAGTTGAAAATCAACTTAAGAAATGATGGAAAAGGCTTAAATATCTTAGTCTGATTTTGAGTCATAACTCACTCAACTATTCCTCCCAAGTTTTCTCTTTTAAAAAGGATGGTATAACATATAAGTTACATGTATACCGGAGGCATTTTTCGATAATCTTTTATCACTTCTTTATCTTTGCCATTATTGATGAATCTTTTTCTAGTTCTAGCATATATAACCAATTTTAGCCTTTGTAGGGGTTGATCAAATGTTACTTTTTATAATTTTTCTTTATTAATTCATCCTTCTAGCTTGGGTTGGTTTTTTTTTTTTTATGACTTAATAGAAACAGTCATTGTCCACCTTAATTTTCTTTTTATAAAAAGAGAACGAAACCAACCTTTAATGCCTTCTAGATCTAATTTTTGAAGATAACATAATCATTAATGTCATGTTTTTATAAGTAGTGCAACTTACAACAATTCTTCCTCTTGATTTGATAGGTAGTAGGGATTGTATGGTTACCAAGGAGCTTGATTTGCCCCTCATACATTAGTTAGTCAAAAATTTCTTTAAATGTCAAAAAGCATTATTTACCTTAATTGACTACTTTGGTAAGTTTTTGTTTCTTTGCAACCAAGTTTGTTATCCACTTTTTACTTCCGCAACATTGTAATTTGAAATGGTGTTCCTTCTTTAAGCTTTTCGATCGATCTAAGTTGCTAGTGGATTTCTTCAAACCCTTATTCAAAGTTTGAGTCGGTCATTAAATGTGTGTTTACAACATCATTCAAATAACCAATTAAGTATGTCCCTCTCATATATTTTTTTTTCTTGTTTGTTTTGATACCATCTTTTCATAATAAATAACATCATTTATAAGGATATATATATATATTCAAGTACTTGGATTCCATAGACCTTTCATTGATATTCCACTATATCATTTCTAAAAACAGTTTAATGCATTATTACTCTGTTATAACTGCAGTGCACTTAGTTTTTAAAATATTGAATAAAAAAGCATAACTTTTTATAGTCTCTGGTAGATCTTGTACTATCTTATCTAAGTCAGCCAATGTTATCTTTGGTTTAGTTTTATAAAAGTGATCATAAAAATAAGTCTTAATTTCTTTCCAACTACTTGTAAACCCCTAATATAAAAATCAGGTAAAATAAGTATATAAAGGATAAAATTTACTAATTAGGGTGGAAAATATTTATACAAGAATAATAATAGAGTGACATTTTAAATCAAATAATATATGACTTGTTGTGTGAAAAACATTAATCACCTCGCGTATAATCACACTATCATGATTGAAAATGGTAAAAACTCTAAATGAATTTTATGATAAATATGATGGGAGTCTCCAATGGACTAGTCTAAAAATTATAACTATTTAAGTAAATAAAATGGTATGTGAACTCAGAGTTTTGGCTTATAATTAATAACGGTCTAGTTTTACGATATTGAGTATATCTTTCAATTCGATTGTTGGATTGGACTAGAATTTTATAAGAGATCTACTAACATATTATTTTATTTTAGGTTAAAATATAATGTGAATCTAAGCTTAGGAAGGTCCCACAGGAAGAATGACAGTGATAAGGTAATTACAACAATTCAACATTGTGGGAGAAAAAGCCTAAATGATGGTAAAATGATAACTAGCAAAAAGAAATACCATTTATACACTATTCATGTTATTGTTCATACAGAACAATATAAGGTAAGGGAGAGTGAGACTTCATATGATTCTTTCTTCAAAACACCTTAAGAACCCTTCCTAAAAGAGTGAGATAGTGTGCATGTAAATTATTTTGAAAGAGAAAAACATGTCGGTGATAAAATTTATGAGAGGAAATTGTTGAGAGAAGTTTGAGAAACTAGGTATGGGTTTGTCAAGGGAGAACAAATTGAAGAGGGAATTCACAAGAACATTCTTAATTTGGATTCAAAACTTGGTTAGCAGAGTGTTTCTTAATTCTTTTTTTTTAATTTGAAAGTTTATTATGAACAATTGCAAAGAACCTCAAGTTTCTTATTCTAGAGTTCTTAGTCAAATTTTGGAGGATTATGAATTTTAGAATGACTATCAAATTCTTATGCAGAAGCATGTTTAATTGTGTGAATGAGTTATATATATGACATGAGTTTATTGTAGCAATGCTCGATTTTGGATTTATATAGTGTGTTGCGGTGGAAATGGTATGTGTAGGAAATTGGGAAACATGAGGATGTAAAGACAAAATGCTGGATTTATGTAGTGTGTTGTGGTGGAAATGGTATGTGTAGGAAATTGGAAAACATGAGGATGTAAGGAAAAAATGTTGCTTTAATAACTTTATATCTTGGTGTTTGAGGGTTGTTTTGATGTCCAATTGTGTGCAATTAAAGGTTGCTATAACAACTCTATAACTTGATATTTTAGGGCTATTTTGATGCCCTAAGTGCGAACAAAGGCTATTGCGACAACCCTAAGCTTGTACATGTAGGGATTATTTTGATACTTTAAAAATATACAAACAAGGGATATTATATTAGCTCTAAATTTGGGTATTAAGAGTTGTTTTGATGTCCTAAAAATGGGCAAATAAAGGCTATCGTGATGGCCATGAGCATGGGTGATTATGGGTTTCTTTGACAACCCAAAAAGTGTTTAAATAGGGGCTACTATAACAACCGTAAATATGTAAACTGTTTGACTATTTTAAAGTGTGAGTATAGGTAGGTAAAGGTAGTTATGGCCAAAAAAGGTACGAGTGTATGTTAAAGTTATTGAACAAAAAATGTGAGTATATAGTAAAAATGAAAGTGAAACTTAACATGATTGAAAAATAAATAGGAAAAAAGATATATCAAGATTATGAGTTTTGATACAATTGATTAAATTTCTAATTTATAGAGATTAGAAATATTTAAGAAGTTACTATAAGTTTATTGAATTCAATTAATATTCTATCTAGAATGTTGGTGTAAGATGGAAATTATAAATGGGATTGAGTTAATTTAAGCATACAAGTTAGAGAAATTACTTGTCAAGTTGATGATTGTGTGAGAAACTGAAATTCATGTGTGAGAAATGTGAAATGTGAAATGTGAATGAGGATAATATTTATGAACAATATAAAGTTCATGAAATAGGTTACCAGTAAGGTGATATGGATACCTCTTATAAATGTTAAGAGGAGCATTCGTAGTAGGAATTCTGCAAAAAGAGCTCACATTGTTGGAGCACCAAGTAGTGAACGACACCTTGTCATTTTAAATCTAGTATACTTTTATTAATAAATTATATATTATGTTGTAATCATGAAATTAAATGAGAATGATTGGATTATATTTCTAAAATATGAGAATGCATGAATGTGATGGGACGAAATGATATGGATTGCTACTAAGAAGAAGCAAATGGATAAATATATGTGTGAGAGGAATTAAAAAAAAAGGTTCAAATAAGTATGAAATTGGTATGATTTGATACTTAGTAGCCAAAATAACAATAACTAAGGAACATGTATGATTTAATACTTAGTAGCTAAAAAAAAGGCAACTAAGGAAAATGTATGATTTGATACTTAGTAGATGTAAGAACGGCAACTAAAGAAGAGGTATGATTTGACACTTAGTAACCGAAAGAACTATAACTAAGAAAAAGGTATGATTTGATACTTAGTAGTCGTAAGAATGATAACTTAGGAAAATATATGATTTGATACTTAATAGTTGTAAGAATAGTAACTAAGGAAAATGTATGATTTGATACTTAGTAGTTGTCAGAACATAAACTAAGAGAATGGTATGATTTGATACGTAGAATCTGTAAGAACGATAACCAAGAAAAAGATATGGTTGTTAGTAGCTAAAAGAATTAGTAACTAAAGAAATGAATTGTGATACTTAGTAATTGGAAAGACATTGACTAAGGATATAGAATATAATAATAGTTAACTAAGAAAACAATGATAAATGATAAGAATATGATGTTTAGTCAACCACGAAGAGGATAATCGAGGAGAGGAAATAATGTTTAGTGATCAAAGGCTATTAACTAATGAATTAAAGGTGTTATTTAACTATTCATAATAATAATAACCTAAGTGAGAATTATAAACTTAGATGTCTTAAGGATCATAACAACAATGAAGAATACAAATGAAGTAAGGACGATGAAGATATGTGAAAATTAGAAATTCAATAATGAGCTTGAATGGATTGTGTTAAGTTAGGATTTTATGTTAATGTTAGACTAATTAAATGGTACTCCTTAGAGAACCCATGTGTTTATTTATTATTGATTTACCTTACCAAAATGTTACTTTGAGAACATCGGATCCGTAGTTGAGCCAATAGTACTAGGTTGGCATGAAATGAATAATAAGTCATTAAGAATTAAGGATATGTAGATGAAAAGATTAGTTGCCCATTGAATAAAGGGTAATGTTAATGAATTGTGTAAGGTCAGTAAGAGAACTTACTCTCATAAGTAAGGATGAGATAAACACTAAAGAGGTTATGTGAGATTATTGACTTAACTACATATAAAATCATGTGGTGTTACATGGAATGGCATATCAAATGGATCGTAACAAAAGAGTTTATTATATAGGGTCAAGTGTAAATTGTTAATATCAAAACCAGATTGACGGATATATGATTAATCTTGAATAACAAGTCATAAATAATGGAAGGTATTAGCTAAAAACATATAGGTTGAATTGATAGAAAATGCCAATGAGATGTAAATCTTACTTTGAATGACAAATGGTAATACAAAATGTAGAATAGTGTAAAATTTTTATGAAGTGGTAAATGGTATTTGGGATTCAAGGATGATGTAATATCATAAATGAGTCGTAAACTTACTAAGATTGAAAAATGATATAAACAAGTCATAATTGATATAATTGGAGGCTAAGATTTAAGAATGATATTGATGTGCCATTATTAATACAATAGGCGTTGAAAGAACCACTAGAAATCAAATGATAGAAAATAATGTATGATACATTTTGAAAAGATTAAATGTGGTTGATGAATTCAAGCAAGATTAAATGTATTAAATGGATTGATGAATCCATAATCAAGCCAAGTACTTAAGATGTGTTTATTGTATAGTGACACTAATATAACCCTTGAGTGAGTTGAATAACGTTAAGAATTGAATAGATGAGACTATCTATATTCTTGAACTCTAATAGGTTTGATATGATTCGGCCTATGGTTTGACCATGAGTTACTAATGATTGGGATTTGGTTGGGAGCTTAGGTTTGAAGGGAGACGATTAAGCCAAGTAGGGTTTTTCCTTGGGTTTTAGCTTTTATTCCATTCAACCTTGTTGAGTTTTCATCTTGGAATGCATTTGGTCAGATTGGGTTTGTTGATGTTGATGGGTTCAACCCCATTGTAGAGGAATTGGTTTCTGCCAGATCTAGTTTGAGCCTTGTGAATGTGCATGGGCTTGAGCTATATGGGGTCCAAAAATGGCTAGAATTAATTAGGGTGTTGGGTTCCTTTTCCTACAAGGATTTGTCAAACATCCTAGCTAAGTTTGGGTTCAATATAGGCAGTTACAAGGCTAAATTGGAGAGGGAATATTGTGTCTTTATATTGGACAAGGATTCCATATCTAACATGGAAACCAATGGTCGACAATATATAAAAGTCAATTCCTCTGTTCATTTTTTCATTACAAGCAAGGATTCCTTTCCTTACAATGAGAATAAGAGGCAACCAAGTTTTGATGACTTTCCTTATTGTTTTGTTTCCTTTCTCTTGCAGGATTTCCTTACTCAAAAGGGAGATTGTGGAAGGCTTTTCAAAAGGAAGAACTCAACAACTCTCTTTCTTATTTTTTAGAGCATCAATTCGACTAAACAAAGAAAAAAGATCAAACATTCAAGGCAGCATGTTTCAAGCATGGAAAAAGATCTAAAATGCTTGGCAATCACACATTATTCCTATGTAAGTCAGACTTGACCACACAAGGAATTAATCAAGCTAAGGATGGTTTTGGGGGCTAATTATTTCCTTGTATTTATTCTGAATATTTTACCTGGTTTTCATATTGTTTCAAGTATTATTTGAATCATAATATTTCAATTTAGATTTTTAAGTTCAGATGGGTTTGTTTTGGCCCAAATTAAGTATTTTAGATTTGTTTTAGGAATTAGGCTTGTGTTAGCTGAAAGCCCAAGCAAGCACGCATTATTCCTATGCAAGTCAGACCTAACCACACAAGGAATTAATCAAGCTAGGGATGGTTTTGGAGGCTGATTATTTCTTGTATTATCCTGAATATTTTACTTAGTTTTTATATTGTTTCAAGTATTATTTGAATCACAATATTTCAGTTTAGTTTTTTAAGTTTAGATGGGTTTGTTTTGGCCTAAATTAAGTGTTTTAGATCTGTTTTCAAAATTAGGCTTGTGTTACCTGAAAGCCCAATGACTTATAACTCTATATGAGTCCATTATGATTAATTATCTTAAGACTATATAATGTTTTCCTTGCTGTGAATTTCAGCAGCCTTAAGATTAATAATATTATTATGTTTTACTTGAAGCAAATGTGTTCTTTGTTGTGACAAAGAAGAAAACCTAACTTATCAAGGTATAACTGACCTAGTGGCGTCAATTTACATATTCTAATACCTCTGATTCTTAGTTCTAGGTTAACTCTTGGTCAAGGTTCTCAAACCTAATTTTTTTAGCTTTCTTAGGGAAGTATCATGACCACATGATTAAGAGATCTGCATCAGTTGGTATTAGAGCTAAACTCTAAAATCAGGTTTTATCCTTTATTTTTTGCGTTTTTGTTTCATTGTTTTTCTTAGTGTCAGTTTCATCTTTGTCCTTGTAATTTTTTCCAGTCAGAATCCTAAGGGTCAGTTTTGATCATATTTGTTTTCTTTCCTATATGATTTCTTGTTTATTTTCATTATTATTGTTCTTCTTAAAGTAAAAATAATAATAGCACACCAAAAATATTAGTTAGGTTAGTCTAGTCTGATTACATCTATTTCGCTTCAGCCTATCAAAACACCTCAAAATTGACTCAAATTTCACATTCTGGTTATTTGGGGTGGAAATACAACACTTACAAATTCTCAACTTGGTTGGGCATCAATTTTTTTAGGTTCTAGATTCGGATTAGAAAGGGGCTGTTACTTTTTTCTTTCGCGTCAATATATCAAAAGTTATTGTAATTGCATTGAAATTTATGTTCTGTTTATTTGGGTTGAAAACTCATTAAATATAAGTTTTAAAATTGGAAGTTGTTTGGCCTAGGGTCTAGATTTGGTTCAAATTAGTGTTTTCGTATCATAAACTCTATTCATGTTGTGTCTTCGCCTCATCTTGATAGGAAAGCTATGCATGATGGATTTCAGAATAGGTTTTCATTTGTGAAGGATAGGAAATCTATAATTGTTTCTTTATCTCCTAATAAGATTTATAAGGATGAGTTGAAACTTGGAGAGGATAAAAGGGCTGAAAAAGAGAGTTTGTATTTGAATGAGAGGGTTATTCAAAACATATTCTTTGTTGATAAGGTTTTACAGGGTTTTGATGATTACAAATTGTTTCGACCTTGTAATGATGATGTGCTTTTAGTTAATGATTTTCATGTTTTATATTTGAGGTTGAGTCCTTCAAAATAAGGGGAGGATGATACCGTTCAGCCTATAGTTTGGCCTTGGGTTACTTATGATGAGGATTCAGTTGGGAGCTTAAGTTCGAGGGGAAGACCATACAACCAAATAAGGTTTTTCCTGTATTTTAGCTTGTATTCATTCATCCATGTTGGGTTTTCACCTTGGGATGTATTCGACCAAATTAGGTTTGTTGATGTTGATGGGTTCGGTGCAACTATGAAGGAGTTGGTTTCGATCAGATCTGGTTTGAGCATTGTGAATGTACATGGGCTTAGGCTACATGGAGTCCAAAAGTGGCTAGGATTAATTAGGGTGTTAGGGTCCTTTTTTCCTATAAGGATTTGTCAAAAATCCTAGTTAAGTTTAGGTTCATGATGGGTGATTACAAGGCTGAATTGGATAAGAATTCCATATCTAACATGGAAACCAAAAGCTGGCAGCATATATAAGTAAATTCTCCTATTTATATTTCCATTACAAGCAAGGATTCCTTTCCTTATAATGAGAACAAGAGGCGACCAAATTTAAAGGATTTTCCTTGTTGTTTTCTTTCCTTTCTCTTACAGTATTTCTTTATTTTAAAAGGAGATTATGGAAGGCTTTTAAAAAGGAAGAATTCAACAACTCTCTTCCTTATTTTTTAGAGCATTAATTCTACCAAACCATGGAAGAAGATCAAGCATTCAAGGCAACATGTTCCAAGAATGGAAAGATGCCTAAAAGGGACGACAAGCACACATTATTTCTATGCTAGTCAAACCATACTACACAAAAACATTAATCAAGCTAGGGACAATTTTAATGGCTGATTGTTTCACTGTATTATTCTAAATATTTTACTTGGTTCTTATGTTGCTTTAAGTATTATTTGAACCATAATATTTTAGTTTAGGTTCTTAAGTTAAATTTGGTTTGTTTTGGCTTAGATTAAGTGTTTTAGGTCTGTTTTAGGCATTAGGCTTCTGTTAACTGAAAGCTCAACGATTTGCAACCTAATATCGGTCCATTAAGGTTAATTATATTAGGATTATATAATGTTTTCCTTTCTGTGAATTTCAGCGGCCCTAAGTGTAAACCCCGATTATAATTTTTTTAGGGTTATTAAAATATGAAAAATTTAACCAATAGTAAAATGGGTTAAATTAAATTAAAGAAACCTAAATGTAGATAAAAATAGTAAAATTAATGAAATGAAAAGTGAATATAGTACTAAATTGTTGAAAAGAAAAACATTTGTGAGGACAAACTAAATACGTAAGACCAAGAGAGGTCAATATTCAAATAACAGAAGGTTGCGAGTTTATGTACAAATGATAAAAAGGGGTGGGGATAAATGTGCAATTAACAAGATTATCAACTACAAATATCATTCTATTTTCTCTCTTGGAGTGACTTGCAAGATTAAGAGAGAGTTTAGAGAGAGGCTGGAGAGAGGACATATTGATGGCAGAACATCCGACAGCTATAACTCCACCTTCCACTGTTGGATCCAAATGATATTTGGATATGTTGTTCTCCTCCATGTCGTGTACATTTTCGCTAGGGGGATTGTTTATATCAATCCCCGTTTGAGAGATATCGCGGGAGAAACATTTCTAGGAAAATACACTTCTGGATAGTCTTCTTCGCTGACTGTTTTCTCACCCGACCATCGTTGGATCAGGCTATAATTTACATATGTTGTTGTTCCCGATGCTTTCTATATTCAGAATAATGGAGATCATAAACAAACACTCGATACAAAAGTTGTGCTTCTCGCATAGTAGGTCTGCAACTTTGAAGTCAGTTCGGTTAAACCGATATTTCTGGAAATTTCACCATTTGATGAAGTTGATATTTGGCTATGTTATAATCGTAATAATGCATTATAACTTGACCATATGGCTTGTTTGGAATATTATTCGTTTGTTATTTATGGTTGATTGAAACTATTATCAAGGCTTGTGTGTAGAAGAATATTGTTCAGAAAGTTTGTAAAATCGATAAGAATATTTTATTTTAACGTTAAGAGGGAAGATTGAAATAAATTAGATAAATTGGCTCTTAAAAAGATATTTTTTACACTCTTAAACGATGTGATATGGATAGGGGTTGAGATAAAAGAGAAAAAAGTTAAATTATGGATGTTGTGTGTAAATGGAAAGGTTGATGAATCTGGACAGATTCATCTTCTGATTTTTGGAGAGAATTCGAGTAGGAGGATGAGGGAATAAGGATCAGGTTTCTTATAGCAATTGTAGTTTTGGATGTTAGCTAACTAAAGAAATTGGTCTTGCTTAATTTAGAGCTGTAGAACTCCAGCTATGAATAACCAACTGAGATAGGGTCATAACAGACCCTGTAAGGCAGTATGTAATGTTTGTTGATGAGCAATTTTGACTATTTTAGAGATAAAACGCAATTTTTCTTCCTTTAGAGAACTTGTAGCCTCTTGTCTTAGCTTTCCAATGAGACCAATCTCGCTTGAAATGGAGTTCTATAACTCTAAATATGGTTAAAACTCTAAAGAGAGGTCGGACAGTAACAGTTCAATATTAAGACAGTAACAGTTGGACAGTAACAATCCAATATTTGTTGATGAGAAATTTTGACTATCTTATAGGCAGAACTGGGTTCTCCTTCCTTCAGAGAACTTGTAGCCTCGTGTCTTAGCTTTCTAACAAGACCAATCTCGCTTGAAATGAAGTTTTATAACTCTAGATATAGTTAAACATCTGAAGAGAGGTCGGACAGTAACAGTTCAATATCAAGACAGTAACTGTTGGATAGTAATAGTTCAATGTTTGTTGATGAGCAATTTTGACTATCTTAGAGACAGACTTGGGTTCTCCTTCCTTCATAGAACTTGTAGCCTCATGTCTTAGCTTTCTAACGATACCAATCTTGCTTGAAATTGAGTTCTATAACTCTAGATATAGTTAAAAATATTAGGAGAGGTCAGACAGTAATAGTTCAATATCAAGACAGTAACAATTGAACAGTAACAATCCAATGTTTGTTGATGAGCAATTGTGACTATCTTAGAGGCAAAATTGGTTCTCGTTCTTTTAGAGAACTTGTAGCCTCGTGTCTTAGCTTTCCAACGAGACTAATCTCGCTTGAAATGGAGTTCTATAACTCTAGATATAGTTAAAAATCTAAAGAGAGGTCGGATAGTAACAATTCGAGATTTAGATAGTAACAATTCAAATATTAAGATATGACTAAAAGAAAGACCTATTGACTGTTGATATGGTTATTATAAAACATATACTTGAGTGAGGAAAATTTATGAGATAAACCTAAAATTTACAGGAGGGACCACTAGCGTGGAACAACAACAGTAGGGGAGCACGAGTAGAGTTTCTATTGCAGGTAAGTGATCCTCACCTAAGCTTTTTAGTTAAATTCAAGAATTTAATATGTTAATAATGTGAGATGTAAATTTGTAACATTGGATATTATGTGAAATGATGGAAGTTGGTGTACTGATGTTATTTCAGTTAGTGTTCTGAATGTATGTGTGTGTTCAATGGGAACTACCCTTGTGTGCATTGTCAAGTGATGGGAGTACCACTAACAAAGAAAATATGAGAAGTGTAATATGTGTTTCGACTAGCATACATTTAGTGTATATTAGGATCCTAGGTAAGGGGATCAACATGTATTGGCTAGCATACATTTAGTGTATGTTAGGATCCCGGGTAAGGGGATCACCACAGCTAGCATTCATTTAGTGTATGTAGGATCTTGGGCAAGGGGATTAGCTTGCATCGACCCCTATGGGGTGATGATGATACCAGTAAAATTGGTATCGATAATGTGTTAAGCGAAAATGGTCATGGTTGATCTTATGAAATCTTGAATGGAGGTTGATAATGGAAGAGAAAATGGTTTTTAGTAATTGAAGGAGAAAGAGTTTACAATGAAAACCAGAATGGAGAAGTGAATAAAATATGAATGCATGATTGTCTTTTTAAATTGTTGGATATTTGTGTTGCTATATTATTATGATTTTCATGTTTCAATAATATGTATTTTGTTCCAGGACCATCGCATGCACAACAGGAATAGATCCTAGCTTATGTTCACTTTTTATAGTCTAGGTTCTAGGAAGTATACCCTTGTATGTTATAATATTACAACTTTTATATAACTTAATTTGTATAATTGATGTTTAAACTTGAATAGATGAACTTAATTCTGAAATCCATATAATCATGCTTCATGTATGCGTGTTTATCTCATTTATTCCCCTATAATGATATTTGTTGTTCAATGTATGTTATATATGTTGTGGTTGTGATGTTGATGATGATGTTTGTGGGATTGAGACCTAGGATGATTGAGTCGTGATTGATTTATGAGATGTAAGCTATTAGAAGTGTAAACAGGGTATATATCGATAACTTGGGATCTTCCAGTATAGGGAAGACTATCGAAATTTCGGTGGAAATTTCGATATACTTGTATATGTGAACTAGAAAAAAAAATTACCCGTATTTTTACGTACTAAATCGTAGGAAAGTAACTATAATCACATATGAAAGTGTGGGGCGTTACACTGAGATTAATAATATTCTTGTGTTCTTTGTTGTAACAAATAAGAAAACCTGATTTATCAAGGTATAACTGACCTTGTGACATTAATTCGCAAATTCCAATACCTCTAGTTTTAGTTACAAGTTAACTCTATGTCAAGATTCTCAAACTTGATTTTTAGTTTTCTTGGGGAAGTATCATCTTTGTTGGGGGTTGCCTGACCACATGATCAAGAGGTCTATATCAAGGTTGTTGGAAGAGATAAACTTTCGACTAGTATGATGAAAGGAACTACAGGGGCTATATTTTAAGGATACTAACATATAAAGACTGTTATGATGGAGCATCCTATATGATATAAGAATAGAGATATGTTGTTAATTTAAAGACTAAAAGAAAATATAGGTGTAGCATAGTTGGAGTACCGTAAGAGAATCGTAAATGTGCAGTTAATTATAGAGTCAATGATAGTATTGTGAGAACGGACACACACACACACATCTTGTTATGATGTGTTTATTTATTTATCATTTTTTTAATTAAATGTAAGAAGTGTTATAGATTAAAATTAAACAAGCTGGAGGACCAGCCAGTCATATATATACATGTACAAAGCAAAGCTAACGGGAACAGGCTCCCAGAAAACACAAAAAGAACTAGAAACGAACTTCCTAAAACGCAACCAAAAGTATAACATCGGTTAGCCAAGGAACCCATAATCTGTAGGTGCCAAAGATAACCAATCAAAGGAAAAACTTCGAGCTATAGTGTCAAAATAAAACCACCTATATCCGTACATGGCAAGAACAGCAACAACATAAAATGTAACATTCCCAGTTCTGGGATAAAACAACAATCTCATGTCAACCGAAAAGCTGAGTGTATATATATATATTCATGGTGTTCGTATTAAAGTCTACCGAAATTTTGACAGAATCTCCCTTATACCGGAAGGTCCCGAGTTATCGACATTTAACCTATTTACATTTCTAATAACCCGCATCTCCTAACTCGATCCCAACCTAATCATCCTGGGTCTCTATTCCACAAACATCATTATGCATATCAACCACAATATTTATGATATAAATTATATAACAAATATCATTTATGGATGGATAAAAATATAAATACGCATACATGAAACATGATTATATGAACTACAGAGATAAGTTCATTTAATTAAGTTTAAACATTAATTATACAAATTAAGTTATATAAACATTTCCATGTTTACAAAAATACAAGGGTATACTCCCTAGAACCTAGATTACAAGAAGTGAACATAAGCTAGGATCTATTTTTGTCGTGCATGCGATGGCCCTGAAACAAAATAATATTATTGAAAACATGAATATCACAACAAATATAACAACACAGATATCTAACAATTTAAAAAGGGCAACATGTATTCATATTTTGTTTTCATTAGAATCTCGTTCTTGTTCAACCACTAAAAACTATTTCCCCTTCCATTATCAACCTCTATTCTAGATTTTATAAGATCAATCATGATTATTTCTGCTTAACACATTACCAATACCAATTTCACTAGTATCATCATCATCACCTCATAGGAGTCGATGCAAGGCGATTCCTTTACCCGGGATCCTAACATACACTAAATGTATGCTAGCCAATACATGGTTGATCCCCTTACCCCGGATCCTAATATACACTAAATGTATGCTAGCCAATGTGTGGTGATCCCCTTATCCGGGATCCTAACATACACTAAATGTATGCTAGCCAATACATGGGTGATCCCTTTACCCGGGATCCTAACATACACTAAATGTATGCTAGTTCATGCCCCAAATCACACTTCTCATATTTCCTTTGTCAATGATAATTTCATCATTAGACAATTCACACAACAACCTTTCACCTAATATCCAACATTCGGTAATTCACATTTCATATCAGTAACATATTAAATCATGAAATTTAACTAGAAAGTATAGGTGTGATTCACCTACCTGCGATAAAAGCTCTACTCGTGCTCCCTTGTTGCTATTGTTGCACCACGCCTGTGGTCCCTCTAGCAAATCACAGATTTATCTCATTAATTTCCCTCACTCAAGGATATGTTTTATAATAACCATATCAACAGCCAATAAGTTTTTCTTTCAGTCATTTCTTTATATTTTATGTTTTTCTCATTACACCCATTAATAATGGTGTTCTTTGTCCAACCATAGTTATCATTCTTTTCTTTATATTTGAACTGTTACTATTTAGACATTGGACTGTTATTGTCTAGACATTGGACTGTTATTGTCCAACTTCTACTCAGATTTTTAACTATATCTAGAGTTATAGAACTTTGTTTCATGTGAGATTGGTTTCATTGGAAAGCCAGGACATGAGGCTACAAGTTCTCTAAAGGAAGAAGAATCCAGTTCTGCCCCCAAGACAGTCAAAATTGCTCATCAAAGAACATTGGACTGTTACAGTCCAACTATTACTGTCTTGACATCGAACTGTTACTGTCCGACCTCTCTTCGGATTTTTAATTATATCTAGAGTTATAGAACCCCGTTTGAAGCGAGATTGGTCTCGTTGGAAAGCTAAGACATGAGGCTACAAGTTCTTTAAGGAAGGAGAACACAGTTCTGCTCCCAAGACAGTCAAAATTGCTCATCAATGAATAAAGGACTGTTATTGTCTAACTATTATTGTCTTGACATTGAACTGTTACTACCCAACCTCTCCTGAGATTTTTAACTATATCTAGAGTTATAGAACTCCTTTTCAAGTGAGATTGGTCTTGTTGGAAAGCTAAGACTGACTACAAGTGCTCTGAAGGAAGGAGAACCATGTTCTGCCTCTAAGACAGTCAAAATTGCTCATCAATGAACATTGGACTGTTACAGTCCAACTGTTACTATCTTGACTTCGAACTGTTACTGTCCAACCTCTTCTCAGATTTTTAACTATATCCACTACAAGATTTCACAGTTTTACCGACGGACATATTCCATCGGTGTGTGATTAGCAGTTTGTCGGTGATTTTTTTACCAACGTAATCACCGATGGATTACGTCCGTTGGCTTTCCTTTCGTTGGTGATTCCCTATTTCGTCGCTATATCGGTCAGAAAAACAAAAAAACTATTTGCCGATGGTTTTACAGACGAAATTTGCACGCCAAAAAAAAAGATTCCCGCTTGAAATATAACGACGGATTTTTAGTCCGTTGGTGATATCGTGATTTACCGACAGCTACTCACCGTCAGTAAATCTGTCGGTGAGTGTATGAAATACCGACCGAATATATCCGTCTGTAAATTCGTCGGTAAGTGTGGCAGCTACTGTTAAATGCCGATGAATTAATTCTGTCAGTAAGGCTGTCGGTGAGTGTTTAAAATACTGACCGAATTAATCCGTCGGTAAAATTTTCCCTTGGTAATAGTTTTTTTCTAAATTTGTTTTTAAAAAATTATTTAGAATATATAATATAAAACTATATAAATTAATTGTAATACAAACCAATTATGCAAATAAAATTTATATTAAACATAAAAAAAAAATCAAAGTTAAATAATATTCATTACAAATTGAATATGTTTCAAAAAAAATATTAAATGAAGTTTTAAAGGTAAATAATGTTTATTACAAATTAATATAAAGGTGGAGCTCGAGAAGGAGGAGGAGATCCTGGAGGAGGAGGCTGGTGGTTATACGGCCAAAAAGGATTAGGCGCACATGTTCTACTATGTGTTGCCATGTTCATGACCATCTTACGAAACTGTTCATAAGCCGTTTTTTGTTGTTCATAAGCTGCTTTTTGTTGTTCATACTCCGCTTTTTGTTGTGCTTGAGATGCTTTGATTTACTCAGACTCCGCTCTTTGTTGTGCATGAGACGTTTTGAGTTGTGCGTACTCCGCTGATAGGTGGTCGTATTTGTCGGTGAGCTGAGCCGTGTGTTGCTGCAAGGCCACGAACTCCTTAGATTGGGAGATCCCAACTGTTGAAACACTACAGGTCGACCGCAAGTTGTCGGCCGTAGTGTTGGAGAGCTCGTAAACCCGATTTTATTGGGTCCACTTGACGATCCAACCTCCATCCACAAATCCGGATCGAATTCCGGATGGGTTAAAATATCTTCCCCGTATCTCTCCCTCAACCGATTATTATAGGTCTCCTGAAAATAAAAAAAGTAATCATCATATTCAATTCAATCAACATAATAACTTACATAATAACTTACAAAATAAAATGGTCGAACAAACATACCACGAAATGTTGAGCACGGTTATCAACAAACTATTGTGCCCCCTTTTGGCGGTCTTGACTCCGCACGTGCGTCTCCACAAACAGCTCCATCGGGCTCGGCTCACGTCCAAGAGACGCAGCCTATAATGAAAAAAGATATATTAATAACAACTTAATTTAAGGATATATTTCATTTAAATTAATCTTACCATCCGTTTCGCATGTGCAGCAAACGGTATGGAGTCGCCAGTTGATTAGTACTTAAAAGTGCATTTTTATCAAGGTTTTATATTATCATTTTGCACTTGAAGTATCAATAACTCCTTAACTAAAGCATGTTTTATAATAACATATCTAATAATATAAGATACCTTTAATTTATGGTAAGTGTTCATCTTAAATACAGGCCTATCACATAAATGAAAGAATTGATTGATGAGTTGAAGTACTAAAATTGAAAGGACAAAGAGATGGCCAAACTTAGAAAAGTGACGTTGGTGCAGTCCAAACTGGAACATTGTTCGGTAATCGGGTCATAACTGGAGCTGTAGATCTTGGATTTAGGTCTACTTTATATGGATGAAAAGGTAAGACATAGGCCTACAACTTTCATGAGGAGCCCAAGATTTAACAAGGCCTTTTTCAAGTCCCAATTATAGCAACAACAAAGATGTCCGAATATGTCCTACAGCCCAAATATTGTTCAGTGTTCAGCCCATATCTCGAGTTATAGAAATCCAAATGATCTCAAATTTGTATGCTAGAAAGATGAGATAATTTCCTAGAACTTTCATGATTGAAGTCTGTTCAAATTATGACGTTATCAATGATGTTTTTGGCAGACAAGAAGATAAGAATTGTCATCAAGTCAAGATGTGGCCACCCATTCATCAATTAGTCAACAAATCAATAGTTCTGAATTTTGGCCTATAAAAGGAGGCATTTGCCATGTATTTAGGCATCTTGGTGTTTAGATCAAGATCATGCTCTTACTCTCTCTCTTTTGTAATACTTAAGTTTTGTTTATATTAATCTCTTATTTATGCCTTTCATTTTCTTTTCTTTACTTAGTTAACTTCTTTCTCATTTATGTTCTCATCTTGTTTATTTATGTTTCTTTCTTTCATTATGTCTAGCTAGGTTAATTATGTCAAGGTGAAAAGGGTACACTAATGGTGTAAGAATAAGTATAATATAAATTTAACATGGACCTTAATGTTGGATACTAACATGCTTTATATTTGCTATCTTGTTCACTTTTACTACTTTGCTTGTTAAATGGTTAATCTAATTCGACAGGACAGACAGCCCTTAGGGAGTCAGAAATCATCAACGAGCTGCTGTCACTAATGACGCGTGGATTCGATAGCACACACAAGCTCTACAAAGTAATAAATCATCAACGAACGTCTACCACGAGTGATGCGTGGATTTGACAGCCCACACAGCCCCCTAGGGACTCTGAAATGACCAACGAACTGCTGTCACAGGTGACGCGTGGATTCGACAGCCCACACAGCCCCCTAGGGACTCAGAAATGACCAACGAACTGCTGTCATGGGTGACCCATGGATGAGACAGCACAGACAGCCACTAAGGAGTCAGAAATCATCAACGAACTGCTGTCACGGGTGACACGTGGTTTCGAGAGCCCACACGGCCCCTACTGAGTCAGAAATGACCAACGAACTGCTGTCACGGGTAACGCGTAGATTTGACAGCCCACACCGCCCCCTAGGGACTCGGAAATGACCAACGAACTGCCATCACGGGTGACGCGTGGATTCGACAGCCCACACAGCCCCCTAGGGACTCAGAAATGACCAACGAACTGCTGTCACTGGTGATGCGTGGATTCGACAGCACACACAGGCTATACGGAGTAATAAATCATCAACGAACTGCTGTCTCGAGTGACGCGTGGATTCAACAGCCCACACAGCCACCTAGGGACACAGAAATGACCAACGAACTGTTGTCACGGGTGACGCGAGGATTCGACAGCCCACACAGCCCCTAGGGACTCAGAAATGACCAACGAACTGCTGTCACGGGTGACCCGTGGATGAGACAACACAGATAGCCCCTAAGGAGTCAGAAATGACCATAGAACTGCTGTCACGGGTGACGCGTGGATTCGACTGCCCACATGGCCCCTACGGAGTCAAAAATGACCAAAGAACTGCTGTCACGGGTGACGCGTGGATTCGACAGCCCACACGTCCCCCTAGGGACTCGGAAATGACCAACGAACTGCCATCACGGGTGACGTGTGGATTCGACAGCGCACACAAGCTCTACTGTGTAATAAATTATCAACGAACTGATGTCACGGGTGACGCGTGGATTAGACGGCACAGACAGCCCTTAGGGAGTCAGAAATCATCACCGAGCTGCTGTTACTAATGACGCGTGGATTCGACACCCCACAGAGCCCACTAGGGACTCTGAAATGACCAACGAACTGCCATCACGGGTAACGTGTGGATTCGACAGCACTCACAGGCTCTACGGAGTAATAAATCATCAACGAACTGCTGTCACAGGTGACGCGTGGATACGACAGCTCACACAGCCCCCTAGGGACTCCGAAATGACCAACGAACTGCTGTCACGGGTGACCGTGGATTCAATAGCCCACACAGCCCCCTAGGGACTCAGAAATGACCAACGACTTGCTGTCACGGGTGACCCGTGGATGAGACGACACAGACAGCCCCTACGGAGTCAGAAATCATCAACAAGCTGCTGTTACGGGTGACGCCTGGATTCGACAGCCCACACAGCCCCCTAGGGACTCGGAAATGACCAACGAACTGCCGTCACGGGTGACGCGTGGATTCGACAGCCTAGACAGCCCTTAGAGAGTAATAAATCATCAACGAACTGCTGTCACAGGTGACGCGTGGATACGACAGCTCACATAGCCCCCTAGGGACTCCGAAATGACCAACGAACTGTTGTCACGGGTGACCGTGGATTCAATAGCCCACACAGCCCCCTAGGGACTCAGAAATGACCAACGACCTGCTGTCACGGGTGACTCGTGGATGAGACGGCACAGACAGCCCCTACGGAGTCAGAAATCATCAACGAGTTGCTGTCACGGGTGACGCCTGGATTCGACAGCCCACACAGCCCCCTAGGGACTCGGAAATGACCAACGAACTGCCGTCACGGGTGACGCGTGGATTCAACAGCCTAGACAGCCCTTAGAGAGTAATAAATCATCAACGAACTGCTGTCACAGGTGACGCGTGGATACGACAGCTCACACAGCCCCTAGGGACTCCGAAATGACCAACGAACTGCTGTCATGGGTGACCGTGGATTCAATAGCCCACACAGCCCCCTAGGGACTCAGAAATAACCAACGACCTGCTGTCACGGGTGACCCGTGGATGAGACGGCACAAACAGCCCCTACGGAGTCAGAAATCATCAACGAGCTGTTGTCACGGGTGACGCCTGGATTCGACAGCCCACACAGTCCCCTAGGGACTCGGAAATGACCAACGAACTGCCGTCACGGGTGACGCGTGGATTCGACAGCCTAGATAGCCCTTAGAGAGTCAGAAATCATCAACGAACTGCTGTCACGGGTGACGCGTGGATTCGACAGCACATACAGGCTCTACAGAGTAATAAATCATCAACGAAGTGCTGTCACGGGTGACGCCTGGATTCGACAGCTCACACAACCACCTAGGGACTCAGAAATGACAAACGAACTGCTGTCATGGGTGACGCGAGGATTCGACAGCCCACACAGCCCACTAGGGACTCAGAAATGACCAACGAACTGCTGTCACGGGTGACCCGTGGATGAGACAGCATAGACAGCCTCTAAGGAGTCAGAAATGACCATAGAACTGCTGTCACGGGTGACGCGTGGTTTCGACAGCCCACACGGCCCCTACGGAGTTAGAAATGACCAACGAACTACTGTCACGGGTGACGCGTGGATACGACAGCCCACACAAGTCCCTAAGGACTCAGAAATGACCAACGAATTGCTGTCACGGGTGACGCGTGGATTAGACAGCCCACACAAGTCCATGGAGTCATAAATCGTCAACGAACTTCTGTCACAGGTGACACGTGGATTCGATAGCCGAGACAGCCCTTAGAGAGTCAAAAATCATCAACGAACTGCTGTCACGGGTAACGCATGGTTTCGACATCCCACACGGCCCCTACGGAGTCAGAAATGACCAACGAACTGCTGTCACGACTGACGCGTGGATTCGACAGCCCACACATGCTCTACGGAGTAATAAATCATCAACGAGCTGCTGTCACGGGTGACGCCTGGATTCGACAGCCCACACAGCCCACTAAGGACTCGGAAATGACCAACGAACTGCCGTCACGGGTGACGCATGGATTCGACAGCCTAGACAGCCCTTAGAGAGTCAGAAATCATCAACGAACTGCTATCCCGAGTGACGCGTGGATTCGACAGCACACACAGGCTCTACAGAGTAATAAATAATCAACGAACTGCTGTCACAGGTGACGCCTGGATTCGAAACCCACACAGCCCCCTAGGGACTCTAAAATGACCAACGAACTGCTGTCACGGGTGACGCGTGGATTTGACAGCCCACACAGCCCTTAAGGACTCAAAAATGACCAACAAACTGCTGTCACGGGTGACCCGTGGATAAGACAGCACAGACAGCCCCTAAGGAGTCAGAAATGACCATAGAACTGCTGTCACGGGTGAC